>ENA-OREN01003875-OREN01003875.1-marine-metagenome-genome-assembly--contig:-NODE-3875-length-13508-cov-25.803738_pt1 | contig 13508 bp, 11 predicted proteins | sample MGYA00248624_ERZ508555 | MGnify/ENA primary metagenome ERZ508555 (study PRJEB26222, sample SAMN06267773) | marine metagenome | isolation source: Saanich Inlet, British Columbia, Canada | place...
TGTAGTTAATATTAAAAGAAAACAGAAGATTGTTGCTAGAATAGACTTCATATTGATAGTTAATTTTTATTAATTATATAAATTCCAATATTTGTAATTTATAAGCTGACAATATTTTTTTTTGCTTGTGATTATCAATAACAGCCAGCTTTTGTTTAATATCAATAATAAGCCACATATCATCATTACTAGAAAATTGTGATTTAATATCCACATTAAGTGGCATATAGCTATCTAGATGATCTACGTCATAATTAGTACAGAACGAGGCATCATATATTTCTTCCACTCTTATCTCTTTATAGTATCTATTTTTATCAATCATAAAGAATTTCTTACCGTGCTGAGGACTCATTGGTATACTCCATTCGTAATATCCTACAAAGGAATCCAGAACATCAAAATAAAGGATGGCCTCTACACAAAATCCCTCGTCATTATATTCAAAAATCCAATCTTTTTTATTCTTATCCCAAATTCCAAGAGATCCAGCCTGACCAGCAGTTGAGTAGATAATAAAATAAACAAACCTACAATCAGATTTAATTGTATATCCATCAATATATCCGTAACCATACCAACTTAATATATCAGTGTTATAAATTACTTGTACCATGTTATTTGGTAGCTTTAAAACAACAGATTCTTGCTTCAAGACTAGATCAACTATTGAGTCACCACCAGGGATGATTTCCTCTATTTCAGAATAATCCAAATCTTGTAATTTGGACTTGTATTGCCCGTAAATAGATGGGTATTTTTTCATAAACAAACCAACATTCAATTCAAAAAGATTTAAATTGACGCTAATAATTTCTATTTCTATCATAGTTACAGACAACCTTAAAATAGACTCTCTACATCTTGTGGTTTTTTAATATTTCCAATTTTATAAGCTCCAGTCTCAATCAAGTTTGAAATTAGAGTTTTAATATCTCCAGAATAGGAATATGCATCAATATACTGTTTAATAGCAAAACCAAAAATATCTGTGTATTCGCCAAATGCAATATCTTTAGGAATTTTCTGACCCAGAGACTCTGGGGTTTCTAATAGCTCTGGGGTAATATCTGACTCTAATGCTTTCAATATTGCCACTCTAGCCATAATATTTGGAGTTACACCTATCTTTTGCTTTACATAAGAAAATCTATTAGTTACTCTGGTCGATAATGTTATTTCGTTAGGCAGATAGTTCACACTCACTCTCCTGGTTTTCATGCTTCCAAAAATACCCCTCAGTTACAGAACTGGAGTTATTGCCGTCTTTGTACTTAATTTCATATGAGGTTTTAACAAATGGATCGAGATCTTTATAAAATTTCTCATCGACCTCTGTATCTGTCGACAGAATAATTACTTGTTCACCAATAACTGGAAAGAAGTTGTTAACTAGTTTAGCCCTATGATTTGAATCCAATCTACCTAGCGGCGTATCAATGATAAATGGTAAACCTCTGCCAGACGTCTTGCCCAATGCTTCCAACATAGCTAAAGCATATATCTGCTTCTCACCAGATGAAATTAATTTTTTATTAACTTTGTTTCCATTTTTATCGATCAGATCAATCATAAAGCTAATGCGGTCTATTTTTGCCTGATACGCCATATCATCTTTTCTTGTAAGTCTTTTAAACACTTTGTTAAACTCAGACTCAAGTTGTGATACTTTTGATTGAATTAGGTCGTCTGATAGACTTGTCATTGCATCTATAACTTTATTTGCAGTACTACTTATGTTTTCAGTTGTCATGTTGCCTTGCAAACCTTTGTATGATCTTTCAAGCTCATGCGTAATACGGATACCCTCATTAAGCAATGATTCTATTTCTACCTTAATATTCGCACCACGAAGATTAAGCTTTTCTATTTCCAATGAAATTTTATTGATATTTTTAAACAAACCTTCTAACTGAATCTCATCAGGTGCTCTAGAGATATTCAACCCAAGGTTATCTATTTCAGTTTCAAGGGCTTCATACTTATGAAGCATATTTTTCAGAAGATCTTTTGACTTATTGGAGGCCTTTACTGTACTTTCAAATTCATGAAATTGATATGAAGAGATGTTGTTTTTTGGCTCTTTTGAAATATTATATTTTAATTTTTCAATAAGACTTAAAACCTCTGTTGAATTGTTTGAAATATCTTTGGCTTTTCTATCTAGTTGCTCGTTAAATTCTTTTGACTGAATAATAGACAAATCAGAAACCAATTGCTTGTTGAGTTTCTGTATAAAAGCGGGGGCTAAACTAAAAACAACATCACCACGCATTAACTCGTTAATATCTTGACTTAATTCACGTCTTTGAGCCTCTAAAACCTTTTGCTCCTTAATAAGAGAATCACGCCCCTTTGCCCAACTGCCGCCTGATTCATCAAGCTTTTGCTGTACCTTTTGTAGTTTTGCTTCTAGTTCCGTTTTAAGTATTAAGTAATTATTTTCATATTCTAGCGACTTATTTTCAACCTCGCACTCAATAGAGCTTAGTCTAAGCTCCATGTCATCAATTTTCTTGCGCTCTACGCTTGATATGTCTAACTTTTTATTCTTCCTTAAAACAACGCCCGTGTCATGTATAGCCCTATCAATCAAATCTATACCGACTAATTTTTTTAACGCCTCCACTAAAACATGACCATCTTCATCATCAGCCATACTTTTTATCTTTTCACCATCGAAAAAGAATAGGTCAGCTATACCTAATGGTATAAGATCATTTAAGAAACTTTGGGCTTGCACACTGTCTAATTCGGACAAAATTTGTCCATTTTCTTGAATTTCTATTTTTTCATTGAGATTACCTATTTCTCCCCCCCATGAGCGTGTAATTTGATATTCATAATCCACACCAAGCTTTGAGTAAGATAACTGCAATTGAATACTAGAGTACTTACATTGTTTGCCATTGCTTTTATGGATAAAACCTCGCATTTCATCCTCATAAGCTTTTTTTGACTTAACCCTTCCTAAAGAGGATTTACCAAATAAAGCCAATCGTATTGCCGTTAGTATTGATGTCTTCCCTGCGCCGTTAAGGCCGCCAAATAAAATAATAGGCTCTCCATCTCTCACTGATAAATTAATATTATGAATACCTTCAAAAACTCTAAAATTTTCTAATGTAAGTGATTTAAAGATCATGACCTGCACTCCTCTAGCATTGATTGGAATTTATCTCGTTTTTCTTTAAATTCTAAAACCTCGTTGTTTGCTTGAATTCTACGATCTAGCGCTTCTTCCATACTCCCCCAATCTTGTTTAAGAATACTTTCTAACTTATTGGTAATACCTCTTCGATTTCCTAATCCACTTACTTCAATCTCCAGGTTGATTACTTTTTTCAATAAGTCAGATGACACATTATTACTGTGTGCAACTTTACTAATTGCCTCTATTCCTTCATCATCAAAAAAACCTAAATCATTTTTCTGCCATGCAATGTCGTCATCTGGATAGATTTTGTTGTAAATTTCTGGAAGTGAATCGTTTACATCTGGTTCATTTGGATCATTTATCCATTCTTGTCTAATTACACGCAATTCATCTCTAGTAATTAATTCAATTGAGCGCCCCTCATCTCTAATGCCTTTTTCTATATATAGTAATTTTTCCAACCACTCTTTACGAATTTTTAACCAGTACGGTCCAGGAACATGCTTAACATTACCCTCTTCGTCATAATCTAATTCATTCGTTCTGCCAACTCCTGGCTCAAATCTAGTTTGTACATCAATTCTTCCAGAACGTCGTTTAACATTTCTATATTTAGCCTTATTCTCTGGCTTCGATGAAAAATACATCTCATCTCTAAAAGCAAGTAAAGGTCTCATCCACTCCTCACCAGATTCTATTAAGCCATGTAAGGCTCGATCCTTTGTCACCACAGTACAAGTCCAACACCCAAATCTTGAGTTTCCACATGACTGTGATTTAGTATCAACTACTAATGGACACTCACCCTGATTAGAGCCTTTGTACATTTCAAATAATTGATCATTATTACCACCCCACGGCGTAGGCGCACTGAGCAAATATTGCCATACATCATCAGCCGTCCAATTTTCAATTGGCATATAAGTAAATGCATTCGACAAAGATGAATGTCTCGCTAAAACTGAACCCTTGATACTATGCTTATCGATAGAGGATGACCTAGCTGAACTCTCTTCTTTTCTCGATCCTAACGCAACTATCACTTCACCATGCTTAGACACTGTTTCTTGAATAAATGCAGTAACAGGCTTAATTTTCATCCTTTCAGTGCACCATCTAAAACCTTTGGTGGGTGCTGGATAGCCCTTACCTAAAAGATTAGACCAAAAAGTATCACTAGTGTCTGGCACCACCATTTGTGTAACTAATGGTATACCCTGCTCGTTAGCACTTATTTGAACATTATTTAGCACCTCTCTAACCAGACCAACAACAACAGGTGTTTCTACTAAAGTGTCTGAACACACAACATATACATTCTTATTGAGTTGCTTCTTAGTTAGCGTTGTTAATGCCTGGAAAATTAAAGATAAAATCACAGTTGAGTCTTTACCACCACTAAAGCCTACAACCCAAGCTCTATCATTCTTTAGGTATAAATCAGCTATTTCTTTTATTAGATCAGTTAACTTTTCATCTGCGAATACTAAGTCGTTTATCATCAATTCGTGCGTCTTATATTCGTGACTACTCATGCTGCTTTAAACTCCTTTTCTATTGCCTCTTCACTTTCTATTAATTTCATACTAATTAACTTCTTAATTTGGTTTGTTGTTAGCTTAACATTATTAATCGATTTAGTAATTCTTCCATTGACCACGGCTCTTCCTTTCCAATTATCTGAACCTCTGGACCAGTCTATATCAGATAACTTATTGAGAACTTTCCAGCTAGTTTTGTCATTTATTAGTTGGTTACCTAGAATGCCAAGCGCATGAAGAAGCACTCCATGTGCATGAATATAACCCTCTCTAAGCTCCCAACTATTTACCTTTCTATCAGCTGCTAACTCCCAGTCTTTAATTTGATTAGATACATATTTCCAAAAATCAATTGCTAGCTGTATTTCATCTTCTGATATATGATCATTTTTTCCTTTATTGAGTAAAGATTTAGTTGCATTCTTAATACCACTCAAGGTAAAAAGCTTGATACTTCTATTAGAAATACTGGTTTTTTCAGTCTCTGTCAATCTACTAAAAATGTGGACTTCGTTCATCACTCTTCTGGCAACATTAGAAAGCTCCTCTCTCTGATCGTACAAAGTTGCTAATGATGGGCTTGGCCTAACTGCATGCTTGTTAAGATCGGCAAACATTTGCTGACTTCTTTTAAGTCCATTATCAAGAAAAAATACTACCGAGATATGATCATGACCCAATTCTGTGTTGTTGTTGACAGCCTCTTCAATTGCAGCTCGCCTATGTTGCCCATCATTAAGTAAAATCTGTGCATCCATAGATATCTTCAATGTTCCAATATTGACCCCTGATTGACCATCAATTGGAACAAACTCAGTTTCACCATCAATTGAGGCTGTTAAAGATGAAAGGGTGTAGTCATTGCGATTTTCAATTAGATAATTAGTCATCTCTGGAATGCGACTTTTATTTAATTTTCTTTGAGCTCTTAACTCTGCTGGAACCTCCTCTTCATCAAAAACAAAAATCTTAGGAATAATACGCATCGGGCACATTGCTATATAGCACGGCCTGCCTGCCTGGATGCCACGAACAGCATTAAAAGAGTGAAAAAAATCTGACATAATTCAACAAAAAGTTATTAATTTACGTCAATTATATATTAAAAAATTACAAATGGAAGTTAAATTTAACTTCCATTAATTAAAAGTTAAATAATTCTGGCAAAAATTCATCATTTATAATATTTAAAAAGATGTTAGCATTTGGCGGCGCACTAGGTAAAACATCTTTAATTGCGTGGTAACCGCCGTTAGCATAGCCATTAAGTCTTTCAATTGCATCATCAGATATAAAATTATATGAACTACTAGATAGCGTTTCTGATATTGCAGACTTTACATTTGCTTTATTGTTTACTTCAAATCCAGAAGCTTTTAAATCAGTGTAAAGCAAAAGAGCTGCAATTTTATGTCTTGATGACTCATAAGCCTTAGGGTAATTTTTTGTAAAAATAGATCCATTTTGAACTGGTTGCGACCGCTTAAGGCCGAACCCAACAATTAAGAATATATAATAAAGATCAAATTCAATCGTCATTGGGCCGTTTTTATCAATAAGTGCACTACCCCATTTAACTGCATTTTTATCTAATTTAAACATTGCCTACACCCATAGAATTTTCAATGAAAAAGTCTTTGTTATAACAAAGATACCCATTATCAGTAATATAAGTTTCATCATTGTTAATTTTTTTAATACTGTCGATAAACGCAGCATTTCCTTTTATATCTGAAAAAAGAGATATGTAATGAACGTCTCCACCACTATTAACACCCTCTAAAAAGCCAGGTCTCTCAGTGTCAATTAAAAAACCAATAAATTGATGCATCATTGATGCTAAAGTTGCACCTAACGACTCTCTATTGGCAGTATCAACTTGTGCCACTGGATGATCAACGATAAGTGGAAACTCTATACTTGCCTCTTCCAATACGGATCTAGCAAAACTGTAAGCAACAATAATATTTTGCGCACCACTACCTTCACTCTGCTTAATGTTATTCCAACCAAGCTGAACAAATTTATCTATCTCAAGAACTTCAATTTGCGAACCATCAGAAAGGGTTTCTTTCAATTTTTGGTTTGTGAGTTTTTTTAAGTGATCTTTTAAGTGGATAAGCGCCTTATCTTTTGCAGTTGTTATGACTTTTTGAAGAATTTGATTAGCTTGTACATCTTTAAGCATGTCCGACATTCCGCCTATTTTTTCAATAAACTTATCTTGTGCCTTTTCTGCAATAATATAGCTGTAACATTTTTCTGGACGTTTTAAATCATCATCCGACAATGATGAGTTTTTTGATAAATTTCTTTTTGCAGCTCTAGCTCTAACCATCTTCTCTGTAATTTCAGTAAGCTTATCAAAAATATCAGACCCATCTTTATCTGCATTTCTTTTTGCATTTTGATCAAACACACTTTTTGCGTTGAGCGCATCTTCATGACTTTCATGCAATATATTTAATTCGTCAAACAGACCCTTTAATCCATCAACTATGCTAGCGTCATCATTAGCTTCTGTAATACCTCTTTTAATATCATTAATAATATTAATTTCATTATTGGAAAGGTATGAGTCAATATTTTCTTCAATTTTTTGAATACTCTTATTATCCAACTCTCTTCCACATATACAGCCATTATCTTCGGCAATTAACTCATCAAAAAATGTTCTTGATGCGCCAGGTAGTTTCATTCTATCTAGACTATCTTTCATAATTACGAGTCCAGAAATCAGGTTATTTGAAATGGAAAATGGATTTTTTAACTGTTCAAAAACTAAAGATGAATGCTTAGATAATTGATTTTTCGTTTCTTCTATATTTGACTCAATTTCTATTTGCTTATCATTAGCGCCTTTTTGCTTATTAATAACATCCCCCCAGTTATCTTTTAGATCTTTCTCTTTTTTTTCAAAATTTACCAGATCTTTTGAAAATTCTTCATATTTTTCCTTTAATAAAATATATCTATCGGTCCATCGCTTAAGTAATGCTTTTTCAGACTTAACATTCCTATCATTTACAGTTGTTTGACTAACCCTGTTTCGAAAATTATCTTTAACAATTCCAACAAAACCCTCAATACTATCAATCCCAAAAAAAGCCTTTATAGTTACCTCAGCATCTTCTTTTTCAGGAGAAATAATATCATTTACCTTATCACCCTTAAAAACAAAAACTTCAACACAGCTCTTGGTAATATATTGCCTTAAATCTTTAGGAGGACTCCAGCCATCTTCCATTCCCGCCCCTTTATTTGGAGTTGTAAAGAAATCAACCTTACCGTGATGAAAATCAAAATCTATTTGAAATACTACTATCTGAATATGCTTGTCATTTCTTTCAATAGAAATTGTAAGTTTAAATAGACCTTCTACAGCTAAATCACCTTCTGTCTTTCTAGCATAACTTTTTATTTTTGTTGGACTCCAATTAATAGCATCTCCTGTTAATGCTCCTTGCAGTAATTCAATAATAGTAGTCTTTCCTGTACCATTAGGCATTTGCAACAAATTTATTACTGGGCCAGTGGGTTTGTTTTTAAAAGATATCACTGTATTTGGGCATCTTAACCCATTAGTTTCTATTTGCTCAATGCTAATCTTCATTAAAGTCATCCTTAATTAATCCGTATACACGGGAAAGATCATTAGTAAGATCCTTATTTGACTGTATTTCATTATTCAATTTTCTATTTAGAAGAGCCTTAATAGCTTTGCAAGCCTCAATAGAAAGACCCTCTTCTTTACATGCTACATCTAATTCATCTTCAATAAATCTATTCATATCACACCTTTTTTTGCTCTGCTAATTTTAAAATCCACTCTTTTCTATATTGATCAGCAGGGGTTTTATTCTTCTCATTATCACTCTCTAAAATAAAGTCAATTACATTCGCAACTTTCAATTTATTATTCGGATCAATCCTTAAACAGCGCCCCATTCTTTGAATGGTGACTAATTTAGCTCTTGGAGTTGCAATTAGAAAAATATTTTCTAATGACCGTATATCTACCCCTTCATTTAACCTTTCACAAGCAACCAGTGCATCTATTTTACCTGTAGACAACATATTGACAAATTTATCACTCTTTCCTTCATAAAAGGTAGCAAATCTGTCGGTATAGCCTGAAACTACTTTAGCAATCTTCTCACCCTGGTCTTTGTCTTGTACAAAAAATATAGATGAATGAACCAGGTTTTTATTATTGGATAAAAACTCGTCTAACAAGTCAGGCTTATTTTCGGCTTTTTTTCTTACTTTAGACAACTCTCTATATAAGATATCTTTTGTCCATGGCTTTCCTTGCCTTGCTGCAGCTGACTGACGAGCATATATATTTTTTATATTTTTTTTATCATTTTCTGTATATGTAAAATCTATAGTATGATAATTAAACTCACAAAGTATTCCTTTTTTTATTGCACCTTCAATTGAAAATTGAAAAATAACCGGGCCTATTTCATTTGTAAGGAATTTACTCCCAATTTCATCATATTCTCTCTCTGGTGTGGCACTCAGCCCGAGTCTATATTTAATTCCATCATGTGATCCACTTAAATTTTCAACTAGTGTTTTTGAGCCAAACCCATGTATTTCGTCATGAATAATCAACAATCTATCTTTGAGTCTATTGATTCTATTATTAGAAAGTAAAGTTTGAAGTTTTTTTGAATCTCTTGAAATAATCAGAATAGACTTTTTTATACTATTTAGGTAGTTTTGAATTTCCTTACTATCACCAAAATCCTTATAAACCCTTAAATTAGAGCAAGTCGCATCTTTATCAGATGCAAAGCTAGCACGCCAATCATAGACCTCCTCTTCCCACTGACTTAATAATGAGTTGCCATATGTAGATATGATTACAGAATCTATTTTTTTTGATTCATATAGTCTTTTTATAATTTCAAGGGCGGTTGTCGTTTTACCTGTGCCAGTAGCCATCTCTAAAATACCTTTCTCTTTTCCAAGGAATTCAGAAATAGCCTCCTCTTGATGTTCCCACAACTTAAAGTCACCACCCTTATCGTTATCGTTGACATCAGCTTTGCAAGGAATCTTTTCTGGAGATAGTTTTTTTATTTTTTCAACAATATCTTTATTAAGTGGATAAACATCAAGATCAAAACTTTCACCATTCCATTCATCATCTATGTCACCAATAGTATCAATCATCCTATCTACATCACTATTAACCCAACTTCTAAAAACCTGAGCCCTTTCTCTGTTGCTAATATGACCTGATTTACTTTCATTGAAGGACCCATCAAATGCAACCTTATCTCCATTTGGAAACTCAAAATACCCATTTTTTACATGGTATAAAGCCTCATACTCACTTTCACTTAACAAGCTTTCATAATTTTTAGGAACTGCAAATCTTATTTCTAACTGCCCGCTTGCAATCATGTAAGACAAGATTTTTGACCTATAATCAACATTGTCCGGATCCTTTCCAAACCCTGCAGCAATCAATAAAATATCTTCCGATTCTTTTAGAATGAACTTATTTCTATCTTCTTGACTCGATAAGTTTTCAAGAATATCTATCAATCTATTATCTTGCACGACTGGCGAACACAATATTTCAATCTTGACATTGTTTTTTAAAATACTACTCAAAGAATCCGCATATGTTTTTAACGAGCTACTAGAAAAAAATGCTGTACCTCTTCTATAAAAAACACATTCAGATAAACAAGGTGCAATCAACCCATCTCCAATACTTACACCCTCCTTCCTGTTTATATACTTTTTCTCTAATTTCTTATATTTCATCAAAATCTACCTCAAAAAGATCTTCTTCATCAATTTCAAGATGTGCATTATTACCAATCAAAGAATAAGCACTGCCTACTTTCTCAAATATAGCTGCATTTTTTCTATTTTCAAGCATATTCTGTAGGCTTGATGGCATTAAGCACCTAGTAGCTGATAATTTATCTGTAATTTCTTTAACACTTAAAGGTCTTCGCTCACGATTCATCAAATCAACAATTTCTCTGGTTAAAGAAATATATCTTCCTTTAAAGCTAGAAATATTTAAACCTAGCATAAAGCCTTTCTTTGTAATAAAAGATTCATCGTCTTGACAAACTCCAAAGAATACATGGCCATTATCTAAATCTCCATATTTCTCATGAATATCACCCTGCCTCTTTAAACTATTAAAAATAACAAATGCTGAGATATACTTTTGTTCTTTCAATAAATATGTCTTGCAAAAGTCTCTTGTGGCACTTATTTGCCGATCGTTTATATTTAAATTTTCATACAGTGCGTATGTCCCAGTATTAACTATCAGCCCATCTGGCAACTCCCCAAGAGCACTTCCTATCGCCCCTATGCTCAAATTAAGGTCAAACATCTCTAAGCAATTACTCTTAACTTCTTCTAATGACATTCCTCTTTTATATCGTCTTAAAGCATACCTAACAGCATTCTTCACAGACATTTTTCTTCTCTGTCTTACAAAAATGCCATTTTGTAATTCTTTCAAATAAAGTCCACTTGATAAAACAACCTTATCTTTTACAACGCACTCTGGCAAATGCATAAGATTTGAAAGACTAAATAGTGTGATAGGCCATTCAGAACCTTGAGCAGCTAAATCTAAATCTAATAAAGGTGTAGATACAAAATCTCTTTCATTTTTATGTTTTATATCTTCTTTGGCAAACCAACCCTGGAATTTTTCACTATAGAAAAACCATTCATTTAAAAATCCTCCCAATGATTCACTGATAGATTCTATATACAAACCAATTGGTTTCGATCCGGTTTTAACAATCTCTTTTGCTCTTGTTTTAGAAATAAAGCAATTATTTGAAAAAAAATAATTATCAATCTCTTTTTTAAAATTTGAAATCATGTTGTCTTGAGAAAACATCAATATAAAGCCTCTAACCTTATTCACAGCATCCCTATCCTTCTGCCTTATCCTTTCTCTTGTTACTCCAAATTTATCGCCCATTTCCTGAAGTGTTAGGATATTTTCGTCTAAATGACGCGCTTTAATAATCTCCTGCTCTGTCTCATTTTCAATAATTTCAACAGCATAATTTATCAACTTACTAATTGAAGAAAAAACACTAACATCACTCGATTTTAAAAAACTATCTGATAAAAAAAATAGTTTTTCTTTGTCTTTAATTAAAGCATCGACTGACTTAGATAAATTCTCTAAAGACCCTTTGCCAAAATTTTCTAAATTAAGCAACTCCTCTCTATCATTACTATTGGCAATATAAAAATCATAAAGGTTTTTATAAGTAAGTAAGCCATCTTTCTCTGCATTTAAAATTGCATTCATAGTCCGGTTATTAATACTGCTTGAATTATTCACAAAAAAGGTTAATGTAATATTTTTTAAAGCATCTTCTTGATCATTATCTAAATTTGAGACAATCGCCTTAACTGCATTATTATCTTCAACAATAATCATTTTGCACATTAATTCATTAATAGATTGCTCAAAATAATCTACATTCAGCTTTTCTTTAATAAGATCTTCAATAGCAAACCTTAGATGATTTAAGCTCTTTCTACCAAACCCCGGCAATCTTAATAAAGAATCCTTCTCGTCTTCTGTGGCTACAATAAAATCATAAATTGTGTTGAATTTAATAAAATTAAGCTCGGGTAGTATCATGTGCTGTAGGCGTATTGGAACATCGTACTCTAAAACAAATTCTTTTAAAGTAATAGACTTTAAAAACTCTTCTAGATTTTTTCCACTCCGTTTTTTTTTATTATCTTTATTTGAAGAGATTTTATTAAATTTATCGACTTCATTTTTCAGTAATTTTGACCTTGGGGTTTTTCGATTACTTAACTCGTCTTTAATATCAGCAAGAATAACGGGGATGTCTTTATTTTTACTAAACAAAGATTCAATCTTTTGAATTGCTAATTTTAAAAAAGGTCGTTTTTTATTCATTTCTTGATATTTTCTAATCTTTTTGTATTGTTAGCTTGTAAATAGCATCTTCCTGATCTGGATGCGCTTCACAGGCAACAGCATACGCACCAAACTCTACATAAAACTGATACGCTTCAGCATTATCAATACCACCAGATCCTGCTAATGTAGCTTTTGAGCCATTATCGTCTTTGATTGCTTTTTTAATGGCGTTTTTATAAGTTTGTATTGTACTATCTGTTATCTCGCTAGGCATGTATTTCTCTGGAAGAATTATCTGCAAATCACCTTTAACTGATTCTATCGTTAGTTTATCTAACTGCATTAAATCATTTTCTGTATATTTATAATCTTTTTCTTTCATTTTTTATTATTCCTTGTCTTTTTTACGATATTTCATCTAATTGTGACTGAGCCTCTTCTAAACCCTGATCAGAAGCCATATTGTGCCAATAAAAAGCTTTTGACTCATCTACATCAATACCCTCTCCATAGAAATAAGCGTTAGCCAAATTAAACTGAGCTCTATCTTGTAATTAAATGGGACGCCTTTTATTCTTAAGCTCAATATTAAATAATCCATTATCACCCGTTTTTGCGTTAATTCTTAAAACTTCCCAATTATTTATATTCAGAGATCTTAAATCCACAAAACCCTGTAAAAACGGCCTTTTAAAGCCTTTAAACAGCACTTATAAACCTTAAAAAATCTCTTTCTCTTTTAAAGCTTAGCTAAAACCCGCCATTCGTAAAATTCTCCAAATTTTTATTACTCTTTTTCTTTGCAAATAACTTGAACCGTCGCCTCTTTAGCTTCAGTTACAATTTGGCTAATTTTCTTAGCGCCGTTTGATTTTCTTACTTGATAATCAACCATATT
>ENA-OREN01003876-OREN01003876.1-marine-metagenome-genome-assembly--contig:-NODE-3876-length-13508-cov-6.538754_pt1 | contig 13508 bp, 14 predicted proteins | sample MGYA00248624_ERZ508555 | MGnify/ENA primary metagenome ERZ508555 (study PRJEB26222, sample SAMN06267773) | marine metagenome | isolation source: Saanich Inlet, British Columbia, Canada | place...
AAGGTAATGCAACCAGTTAGTGTGAATATACCAATGATTGAGGTGCTATTTTCACGATTAAATCAATCTAAAGAAATCGACAAAATTGTACTTGCAACATCAACCGACCTACGTAATCAGCCTCTGATAGATCATATTAGTAATTTGGGTTTTGAAGTTTTTCAAGGTAGTGAGAATAATGTTTTGGATCGTTATTATCAAGCTGCATCTCAATACAATCCAGATGCGATAGTAAGAATTACAGGCGACTGTCCATTAGTAGATCCAGAAGTTGTAGATACTGTTGTTAATGCATATAAATTAAATAATGCTGATTATGTATGCAATACAAATCCACCAACTTATCCTGATGGTTTAGATGTTGAAGTATTTTCATTTTCTGCGCTAAAAACAGCATGGAAAAATGCTAAAACTTGTTATGATCGTGAACATGTGACGCCATTCATTCGTGAGTCTGAAGAGTTTAAAGTTGATAATATAAGCAATGATGTAGATTTTTCAAATGAACGATGGACAGTTGATGAGCCAGAAGACTATAAAGTAGTGAAAGGCATCTTTGAGTATTTCTCTCCAAATATATATTTTTCATGGAATGAAGTGCTGCAGCTAAAAGAGCTGAAACCAAAAATTTTTTTTGACAATCAAAAATTAATTCGAAATGAAGGTTCGAAATTGGACACAGGGCAAAAGCTTTGGAAGCGTGCTAAGAGGATTATCCCTGGAGGAAATATGCTCCTTTCTAAGCGCGCAGAGATGTTTCTACCAGAACAATGGCCATCTTATTATAGTAAAGCAAAAGGGTGTAAGGTTTGGGATCTTGATGGGCGCGAGTACACTGACATGTCTATTATGGGAATTGGAACCAATATATTAGGCTACGGCAATGAGAAAGTAGACTCTGCAGTGATAGATGTTGTTAAGAAGGGAAATATGTCCACACTTAATTGCCCAGAAGAGGTGTACTTATCAGAAAAATTGATTGAATTACATCCCTGGGCAGATATGGTACGCTTAGCAAGAACAGGTGGGGAGGCGAATGCAATGGCAATTCGTATCGCTCGAGCAGCCTCAGGTAAGGATAAAGTTGCTATTTGTGGCTATCACGGCTGGCACGACTGGTACTTATCTGCAAATTTGGGCGATAGTAACAATCTTGAAAGTCATTTACTACCAGGATTAAGCCCGAAAGGTGTGCCTAGTGATCTAAAAGGAAGTGTATTGCCATTTAATTATAATCGCATAGATGAGTTAGAGGAAATTATAAAAAGCTATGATATTGGTGTTATCAAAATGGAAGTTTCTCGCAATAGTGAGCCAAAAGATAACTTTTTAACTAAGGTAAGAAAAATAGCTGATGAAAATAACATTATTTTGATTTTTGATGAATGCACTTCTGGATTTAGGCAGACTGATGGCGGGTTGCATAAATTATATGGAATTGAGCCAGACATGGCCATTTTTGGTAAAGCTCTTGGTAATGGCTACGCTATTACAGCTGTAATTGGGCGAAAGGAAGTGATGGATGTTGCACAAAGTACTTTTATTAGTTCCACTTTTTGGACTGAGCGTATAGGCCCTTCAGCTGCATTAAAAACTCTAGAGATAATGAATTTAACTAAATCATGGGATGTTATAACCAATATAGGTAGGGATATTGGTAAACGTTGGAAAGCTTTAGGGGAAAAGAATCAATTATCTATTAATATAAGTGGCTTGCCGTCAATGATCGGTTTTAATATCCAATCTAGCGACTGGTTAAAATACAAAACTTACATAACTCAAGAAATGTTAAAAGAAGGTATTTTGGCATCTAATGTGATATATGTCTGCACTGAGCATAGCCAATATGATATTGATAATTATTTTCAAATACTGGATCCTATTATGAGAATAATTTCTGCTTGTGAGAATGATGATGTTCAGATCGAATCTTTATTAGATGGTCCTATATGTCATAGTGGATTTCAAAGATTGAACTAATGAGAATAGGTGTAACTGGTGCAAGCGGAATGCTTGGTACTGCATTAATTGACGAACTTTCGGATAAGCATGAAGTTTTTGCAACTTCTAGAAGTAAAGGCCTTAAAAAAGATGGAATTCAGTGGGAGTGTTTTGATTTAACCAATTCTCAGAATTTAAATCAATGGCTAGTTGATGTGACCCCTGATGTGGTTGTACATTGTGCTGCAATGGTAGATGTTGATAAATGTGAAGATAATGTAGATTTTGCAAAAAACCTTCATATTGGAACAACTAAAATTATTGCAAATTATTTAGATCGTAATAATAAAAAGCTAATTTATATTTCTACAGATTCAGTATTTGATGGTAAGAAAAACAGCCCATATATTGAATCAGATAAAGTGAATCCACTAAATATTTATGCCAAAACTAAACTTTTAGGAGAGCGACCTGTTTTACTGATGGAAAATGGTCTAGTTTTACGAACTAATATAATTGGTTGGAGCAGGTCGGATAATACATCATTTGCTGAATGGATGTTTAAGGCGTTGGCTGAAAGTAAACCACTAAATTTGTTTGATGATGTTATATTTTCACCGTTGAATGTTAGTGATTTGTCTGCCATAATCACTCAAACAATTGAGAGTGGAATATCAGGACTGTATCATTGTGCAAGCAAAGATTATATATCTAAATATGATTTTGGAATAAAAATGGCTGAAGTATTTAATCTATCTATTAGCAATATTAAGAAAATTAGTGTTAAAGATATGAATTTCAAAGCAAATAGGCCTAAAAATATGGCGCTAGACAGTAGTAAACTTAGTTTAATTCTAGAGTATGATTTTCCTATTGTTATGGATGTAATCAAATCAATTAAAGACCAGTATGATGATGGATGGGCATCTAAAGTTAAAAGTATATAGTTAAAAAATGATAATAAATTACAGAGATGTATATGAAAGAGATTCAAATAGAAAATAAAATTATTAGTGCCAATCAACCTACTTATTTTGTTGCGGATATTGCTGCAAATCATGATGGCGACCTGGAACGTGCAAAAGACCTCATTTATCTTTGCGCTGAAGCTGGAGCAGATGCAGCTAAATTTCAACATTTTACTGCAAATACTATTGTGAGCGATTACGGGTTTAAATCACTTGGTGGTCAGCAGTCTCATCAGTCAGAATGGAAGAAAAGTGTATTTGATGTATATCAAGATGCATCGCTCAATCAAGATTGGACTCCAGTATTAAAAGAAACATGTGATAAGGCAGGCATTACATTTTTGACCTCACCTTATTCATTTGATTTGGTAGATAAAGTTGATAGTTTTATTAGTGCTTATAAAATTGGTTCAGGAGATATTACTTGGCTTGAAATTATTGATTATATTGCTTCAAAGAAAAAACCAGTATTGTTAGCTACTGGTGCATCCAGTATGATTGAAGTTGATTTAGCAATGGATACTATATTAAAGCATACTCAATCCGTAATTTTAATGCAATGTAATACAAACTACACAGCATCGTTGGAGAATTTTAAATACATCAATTTGAATGTATTGCAAGAGTATAAAAAAAAATATAAAAATATAGTTTTAGGATTGTCTGATCATACACCAGGCCATGCAACTGTATTGGGCGCAGTTGCACTTGGGGCGAGAGTTATTGAAAAGCACTTTACTGATAATATAACTAGAAAGGGTCCTGATCATAAGTTTTCAATGGATTTTGATTTATGGAAAGATATGGTTGATAGGACCAGGGAATTAGAATTTGCATTAGGATCTAGTATTAAGAAAGTTGAGAAGAATGAAGCTGAAACTGTAATTTTACAAAGACGATCTATCCGAATAAAACATGATATGTTAAAAGGAAGTGTAATTACTCAAAAATCTGTGGAATTTCTTAGGCCGTGTCCAAATGATGCTTTACAACCTTATAATTTTATTAGAGTGTTGAATAAGGTTTTAACTAAAGATATGAAAGCTGGAGAATGTATAACATGGCAGGATATAAAGTAGCAATAGTTATTCCGGCATTCAATGAAGAGAATACAATAGAAAAAGTTGTAGAATCGGTAAAACCATATGGTTTTCCAATTGTTGTGAATGATGCGTCGACTGACAATACAGAACAACTTGCTTCTCAAGTCGGAGCAATTGTTGTTAATCATAAGACCAACCGAGGGTACGATCAAAGTTTAAATAGTGGATTTATTGAGGCAAATAAGCGTAATTTTGATGCTGTAATCACCTTTGATGCAGATGGCCAACATAATCCCAAAATGTTAGCAGAATATATAAAATATCTTAAAAATGGAAAAGATTTAGTATTAGGTGTTCGCCCAAAAATAGAACGTATTGTAGAACGGTTGTTTGCGGTTTGCACAAAACTTAAGTTTGGTTGGGAAGATCCACTTTGTGGAATGAAGGGGTACAGTACGAAACTTTATAAAAAACAAGGATATTTTGACTCCTATGGGTCAATTGGTACAGAGTTGTCAATATTTGGTTTGATAGGTCAATATTCTTATGTGCAGCTTTGTATTGATATTTCCAAAAGAAAAGATCAATCAAGATTTTATTCAGCGTTTTTATCAAATTGGCGCATTCTCAAGTTATTAGTTAGGTTATGCTTATCCTAATGGAAGGGTATAAGGTTGTTAAAGGATTGTCTAAGCTGATATGTGTTGGTATATTAGAGCAAAAAAATAATTCAAGGTTTGGCAGAGTGGTAATGATAAGGATTATGCAAAAATGAAAGTAGTTTTAATAACAGGCGCAGATGGATTTATCGGGTCACATTTAACCGAAATGTTAGTGGCTAAAAAATATAAAGTAAAGGCACTTTCACAATACAACTCTTTTAATAATTGGGGCTGGTTAGATAGTGTAGCTTGTAAAGATCAAATTGAGATTCTAACTGGCGATATTAGAGACCCACATTATTGTAAAAGTATCGTAAAAGATGTAGATATAATTTTTCATTTAGCTGCCTTAATTGCGATACCATATTCTTATGTAGCGCCAGATAGTTATGTAGATACCAATATAAAAGGCACACTTAACATCTGTCAGGCAGCTAAAGAAAATGGTAATATTCGAGTTATTCACACATCTACTAGTGAGGTTTACGGTACTGCTCAATATGTACCAATTGATGAACAGCATCCGCTACAACCCCAATCACCGTATAGTGCGACTAAAATTGCAGCTGATGCAATGGCGATGAGTTTTTATAATGCCTTTAATTTGCCAGTAACGATTGCTAGACCGTTTAATACTTATGGCCCTAGGCAATCTGCAAGAGCTATCATCCCAACAATTATTACTCAAATTGCTAATGGTGCGAATAAAATAAAATTGGGCGACTTAAGTCCAACTAGAGATTTCAATTATGTGGAGGATACATGCAGAGGTTTTATTGCTTTAGCAGAGGAGGATAAAACTATCGGCGAAACCGTTAATATAGGTTCTAATTTTGAAATTAGTATTGCAGATACGTTAAATAACATTAAAGAATTAATGAACAGTAATGTTATATTTACTACCGATGAACAGCGTATACGTCCTAAAAACTCAGAGGTTTTTCGTCTTTGGTGTGACAATAGTAAAATAGAAAAATTAACAGGTTTTAGGCCTAAAACTGATTTCAGAGAAGGTTTGCAAAAAACTATCGATTGGATTACACAACCAGATCACCTAAAAGCATATAAGTCAGAAATTTACAATGTTTGAAGATGTAATTAGATTTATTCAAAATACATATAAAACTGTAGAGCTTATTCCTTTACATGAACCACGATTTATTGGTAATGAAAAAAAGTATTTAAATGAATGCATTGATTCTACTTTTGTTTCATCGATAGGTAAATTCGTAAACCAGTTTGAAGATAAAATTGCAGAATATACGGGTGTAAAATATGCAGTTGCAACTAGTAGTGGTACGTCTGCTTTGCATATAGCTTTACTGCTTTCTGGCATTGAAGATAATGATGAGGTGATTACCCAGGCGCTTAGTTTTGTAGCTACTTGCAATGCAATTAATTACTGTGGTGCAAGCCCAATATTTGTCGATGTTGATAGAGATACTATGGGGTTATCGCCAACAGCCTTAAGGAATTATTTAGAAAAAAATACTATCATTCAAAACCAGAAATGTATTAATAATGCAACAGGAAAAATTATCAAAGCATGTATTCCTATGCATACTTTTGGCCACCCTTGCAGGGTAGATGAAATTAAAGATATTTGTGATAAATACCACATCTACTTAATCGAAGATGCGGCTGAAAGTTTAGGGAGTTTTTACAAAGGTAAGCACACTGGTACTTTTGGTCAAATGGGCGTGATGAGTTTTAATGGTAATAAGATTATTACCGCTGGCAGCGGCGGCTGCATACTTACAAATGATGAATCGTTGGCAAAGAAAGCTAAACACCTAACAACTACAGCTAAAGTGCAACATAAATGGGAATACACACATGATATGGTTGGTTATAACTATCGTATGCCTAATTTAAATGCTGCATTATTAGTTGCTCAATTAGAGAATTTAGATAAATTTTTAGTGAAAAAACGAGAGTTGGCTGAAAAATACATAGATTTTTTTGATAATACTAGCTGTATTTTTATTAAAGAGTCAAAAGATAGTAGATCAAATTATTGGCTCAATGCAGTTACATTGAAAGACGAGAATCAGCGAAATCTATTTTTAAGCGAAACTAATGCATATGGTGTTATGACTCGTCCAATCTGGACTTTGATGAATAAATTAATTATGTTTAAAAATTCTCAATGCGGCGATTTAAGTAATTCAGAATGGCTAGAGCAAAGAATTGTAAATATTCCAAGTAGTGTAATTTCATGAAAGAAATTGTACTAATTGGCGGCGGCGGTCACTGTAAGTCAGTAATTGATGTTATTGAACAAGAGGGGAAATTCGAAATTGCAGGAATAGTAGACAAGCCAAATCTTTTAGGTTCTAGCGTTCTAGGACACTTAGTTATTGGTAATGATGATGATTTGGCCACTTTAGCAAAGCGATATCAATACGCCTTAATAACGGCTGGCCAAATTAAATCACCATTACTTAGAGTAAAATTATTTGATTTAGCTGTCAAGGCTGGATTTACAATGGCTAGTATTATTTCTCCAAATGCTTATGTATCTAAGTATTCATCTATTGGTAATGGCGTTGTTATCATGCACAATTCAATAGTTAATGCAAAGGCATCAATAGGAAATAATTGCATTATAAATTCAAAAGCATTGATTGAACATGATTGTCAGATATTTGAGCATTGCCACATCTCTACAAATGCAACTATTAATGGTGGAGTTATAGTAGAATCTGGATCTTTTGTTGGTAGCGGTGTAATAACTAAAGAGTTAATCATAATAAGTAAGGGTAGTTTTATTAAAGCTGGTAGTTTAGTGACATGAGTGTGTTTATTATTGCAGAAGCTGGAGTTAATCATAATGGTTCGGTTGATTTGGCAAAGTGTTTAATTGATGTAGCTGTTGATTCTGGCGTAGATGCGGTTAAGTTTCAAACTTTCAAAGCGGAAAATTTAGTAGCTAAAAATACACAGAAGGCTGAATATCAAAAGAGAACCACCGACGCCTCGGAATCTCAGTTTGATATGATCAAAAAGCTTGAGCTTGATGTAGATACTCATAAGGAGTTGATCGCCCATTGCCAAGAAAAAGACATAATGTTTTTATCTACACCTTTTGATCATGAAAGTATCGATCTATTAAGTGACTTAGGGTTGGAAATTTTTAAAATAGCCAGTGGTGAAATTACTAATTTACCGTATTTAAGACATATTGGCTCATTAGGTAAGCGAGTTATATTGTCTACAGGTATGTCAAACCTTGGAGAGGTTAATGATGCGCTAAATGTCTTAATTAATGCAGGCACATCTAAAGATAATATTACAGTATTGCATGCGAATACAATGTACCCGACGCCAATGGAAGATGTAAATCTGAATGCAATGTTAACAATACAAAAAGAGTTTGATGTTGCTGTTGGTTATAGCGATCACACATTAGGAATAGAAGTAGATATTGCTGCTGTTGCAATGGGCGCTTCATGCATAGAAAAGCACTTCACGTTAGATAGGGCAATGGATGGGCCGGATCACAGGGCATCATTAGAGCCAGAAGAATTGAAAGAGATGGTGGACTCAATTAGAAACATTGAAAAAGCACTAGGTAGTAGTGAGAAAAAACCATCACAAAGTGAAAGTGTTAATATAGATATTGCTAGAAAATCTATTATTTCGAAAACAGATATTAATAAAGGTGATATTCTAGATGAAAACAATCTTTGTGTTAAAAGGCCAGGGAATGGAATTAGCCCTATGAGGTGGAATGAAGTTATAGGTACTATCGCAATCAAGGATTATAAGAAGGACACTTTAATTGAAAAAAACTAGAGTTAATACAAGGAAAGGCAGTGAAAAATTTTACAGACGAGTGGGATAACTCTTACATAAAGAAAGATAATTTTCTTTTTTTTCCAGATGATAATATAGTTAGGTTTATTTCTAAGTACATAAAGAAAAGAGTAGGGTTTGATGAATTTATTAATTCTAGAGAGTTTGAGAGCGTTCCAAAAGTTTTAGATTTTGGTTGCGGTGTCGGTCGTCATGTTAAATTAATAAATGATTTTAAGTTAGATGCGTATGGGTTTGATCTGTCAAAAGAAGCGATTAAAACGGCAAAAAATATTTGCATGCAATTAGGGTTGGAAAAATTACCAAGTAAAATTATAGTTACAGATATAACAGAACTCCCCTATAAAAATGAATATTTTGACTTTATGCTGTCTCATGGTGTTTTAGACTCTATGCCATTTGCAATTGCCAAGAGGGGCATGACCGAACTTCATAGATGCCTGAATAGTGAAGGTAAGATATATTTTGATTTGATATCAGATACAGATAGCTCATTTAACGGTAAGACGCTTGAATGTATAGTTAAAGATAACCACGAAACCGATACAGTTCAAAGTTATTTTAACGAGAGCAGGATAGATGAGCTGCTACAAGGCTTGTTTTCTATCAATGAGATGCAATTAAGCACTAAGGTTGATTTACTTTCAAATCAGAAACATTCTAGATGGTTATTGGTAGTGGAAAAAAAATGAAAAAAAGGATATTGACAGAGGCAAGCGGCAGTCTAGTCTCAGCTTATTTAATTAAAGCTATAAAAGAAAGTGGGAATATTTCCGTAGCATCTGATGTAAATAAAAACAACCATGGATTGTGTTTGGCTGATGATTTTATTGTGCTTCCTTATAGTGATGATCCGAAGTTATGGAAAATAATTGAAAAAAAGTTGATAGAGTACAGGATCGATATGGTTATACCATCTTTTGATGAAACTATTATGGGGTGGTCGAAAAGAAAGGAGTATTTCAAAAAGAAAGGCGTGCACGTCTTAGTTTCGAATGAAAATACGCTTAAGATTTTTTTAGACAAATATAATGCTTATCAATTTTGTAAAACTCACAACATCCCCACCCCGAAAACATCTTTAACTCAAGATTATTTACTTGTAAAGCCTAGGTTTGGAAGGGGTGGAAGTGGAGTATTTATGGGCGATGAGCCACAAGATATGAGTGAAATGATTTCCCAAGAATTCATAGAAGGAGTTGAATATACAGTAGATTGTCTTTTTGATAAAAATGGAGAACCAATATACGTTATCCCAAGGCAGCGTATAGATATAAAGGATGGGAAGTCCACAAAAGGTCTTGTGGTTAGGCATGAAGAAATAGTAAAGTTTGTCAAGGAAATGGCTAAACAGATAAAACTAGAGGGGCCTATTAATTTTCAATTTATAGAGAAAGAAGGCCGGTCATTATACTTCATAGAAGTGAACCCAAGGATAGCGGGAGGTATGGCATTAGGTATGGCGGCTAGTGAAAATTGGATCAACCTTATTGTTAATAACTTTATTGAAAATAATCCGATAAAACCAAAGCCCATTAAATACAATCTTAGAATGATGAGATATTATGCTGAATGCTTTATATAAAGATATAGATTGGAAAAGTGTCACAACAGTTGGTTTTGATATGGATGGCACATTATATGATGAGTATGATTTTATTAAACAAGTGTACTCAGAAATTAACAGAAAATTAATTCAGAATGAGAATGTCCTATCATTTATGCTAAACAGATGGATTGAAAAGGGAAGTTCATACCCGTATATTTTTGATGAGGCATATGAAAAATGTAAAAATATTTCATATGAGCAGGAGGACTTTACACAAAAAGCACTAGGTATTTTTCGAAACTACACCCCTGTACTTTTTCTATCAGAGAGAAATAAAACACTTTTATTATATTTCCAAAGAAATTTTAAACTATTTTTAGTAACCGATGGTTGTCATGAGCTCCAAAAAAAGAAATTTATGTCCTTAAAGTTATCCAAATATTTTGACGAACGCTATGTAGTATTTACAGGGGAGTATGCGCCTGATTATCATAAGCCTAATACAAAATCCTTAGAATTTATAGATCTAAATCTAGATAGAAGTGTATTTTTTGGTGATAGGGATAAAGATGAGGAATTCGCCCTATCTTCTAATATGCAATTTAAAAGAGTTTCTAATATGATTGAAGTAAGATTATGATAAAAAAAATTATAGCATTCACAGCAATTCGCTCAGAGTATGATTTGTTGAGTGGTTTGTACATACTTTTGAATCAAGATAAAGATATCGAATTTAAGATTATCGTTTCAGGTGCTCACTTATCTAGAAGGTACGGATACTCCGTTAAGGATATTGAGGCAGATGGATTGAATATTATAGCGAAAATAGAAACTCTTTTAGATTCCGATACAAAAGCATCCAGAATTAAGTCGGGAGCAATATTATTGCAAAATTCTATAGATGTCGTATCAGCATATAAGCCAGATATGATAATTTATGCTGGAGACAGGGAGGAGGTTATGATTGCTTCAATTATAGGAGGATATTTAGAAGTCCCTACGGTTCATTTTTTTGGCGGAGATCATGTAAAAGATTCTCATATTGACAATCCAGTTAGACATGCTACCTCAAAAATGTCTACTGTCCATATGGTGTCAACCAATGAGCACGCCCAAAGACTTCTTAAAATGGGGGAAGCTAAGGAAAGGGTCTTTAACATTGGGAGTGTCGCTTTAGATAAGTTTAACAATGAAGCTACATTTTCCTTAGAAGAGGTTAAAAATTTATTCAACATACCACAACATGTTGAAAATTATGCTATTTTAATTTTTCATCCTATACCTAAAGAGAGGGGTAAGTCGGCTGAGATTTTTGAAAACATACTGCTTTCATTAAAGAAAAAAAATATTACCACATTCGTAAGTTACCCAAATATAGATCCTGGAAGCAGTGAGATAATTTCTGTTATAGAAAAATATAGAAGCCTCTCTGGCTTCATCTTTTACAAGAATCAACCAAGAAAAATATTTCTATCAATTTATAAAAATGCAGATTTTATAATAGGAAATTCGTCATCAGGCATTCTTGAGTCGGCAACCATACCAATAGCTGCAATAAATGTGGGATATAGACAAACAGGTAGGACAGCCAATACAAATATAATTTTTACTGGCGTTTCAAAAGTAAGTATAGAGAATGCCATAGATAAAATAAAAACAAAGGAATTTCAACAGATTGTACAGAATACAAGCAATATTTATGGAGATGGCAAAAGTTTGGATAAGGCTTTTGAAATTATTAAAAATAATACATTTAATGAGTTATTGTTCAAAGATGAGGATATTTTAGAGAGGGATTATGAATAGTGTGCTAGTCGTTGCACTCCATCCTGATGATGAGACGCTAGGTTGTGGAGGGACCCTTTTGAAGCATAGGGGGAATGGTGACAAAATTCATTGGTTAATTTGTACCACAATTAATAAGAGTCACGAATATCATAAGCTTAGAGAGAAGGAGGTTGAGCAAGTATCTATTATGTATGGATTTAACACAGTGCATAATTTAAGACTTAAAACCATGAGGGTTGATGAGTATAGTATGAGCGATCTAATTGGTAAAGTGTCACAAGTTATGAATGAGGTTCGACCTAATATTGTTTATTTACCTTTTAAAGGTGATGTTCATAGTGATCATCGTTACATGTTTGAAGCGGCATATAGTTGCACAAAGACTTTCCGTTATCCGTTTATTAAAAAGATCTTTATGATGGAAACTTTGAGTGAAACAGAATTTGCTTTAAGCACCAAAGAAGATAGTTTTGTGCCAAATGTATTTGTAGATATTGATGAGTATATGGATAAAAAAATTGAGATTATGAAAACTTATGGGAATGAAATGGGAGTTCACCCATTTCCCAGAAGTGAAAGAAATATTAGGGCGTTAGCAATATTTAGAGGTGCAACATCTGGTTGTAATTATGCAGAGAGTTTTATGTTGCTTAAGGAAATTATGTGATTGATATTTTAAAAATTTCGTTGTGCATTGATTCGACGATAATAAATGCCTTAAGTGCAATTAATTCCGGATCGGTAAAAATTGCATTAGTTGTGGACAGTGATAATAAATTATTAGGCACACTAAGTGATGGAGATATTCGTCGCGCCCTGCTAGGAAAAAAAACCCTAAATGAAACTATCGAGAATGTTTATTTTAAGAATCCTACAACCGCTAATAAGGGTAGCTCTAAAGAGGATTTGTTACACTTATGCTTAATAAATGGAATTGCTCAGGTGCCCGTTGTTGATGAAGATCGGAAAGTAATAGATTTATTTATTATAAATGACGGGACACTAAAGAAGCAACATGAAAATCATGTAATACTTATGGCGGGAGGGCTTGGTACGCGCTTAAGGCCATTAACTAAAAATACACCAAAGCCAATGTTAGAAGTTGGTGGTAAGCCAATACTGGAAACGATTGTTAGGTGCTTTGTTGATAGTGGCTTTACCAATATTACAATGTGCCTTGGCTATAAATCAAATATAGTACAAGATTACTTTCAAGATGGAAGTGATTTTGGTGCAAATATAGACTATATAGACGAAGAGAAGAGAATGGGCACAGCTGGCGCATTGACATTATTAGAAGAGAGATTGGACAATCCTTTTTTTGTTATGAATGGTGACTTGCTGACTAATATTGATTTTGAAAAAATGTTAGATTTTCATGTGGAGTATAACTCTAAGGCTACCATGTGTGTACGAGAATATGATATTGAGGTGCCTTATGGCGTCGTTAATGTGGCTAATGAAAATATTACCTCTATTGAAGAAAAACCCATTCACAGATTTTTTGTAAATGCCGGAATATACTTACTAGAGCCAGATTGTATTGATTTAATTCCAGATAATGAATTTTATGATATGCCAACATTGTTTGAAGAATTGATAGCCACTAAAGAAAAAGTAGTTTCTTTTCCGTTGCAAGAATATTGGTTGGATATTGGTAGGATAGCTGACTATGAAAGAGCTAATATCGAATATTTTAGTAAATTTAAAGCATGATACATGCGCTAAAAATCACAAA
>ENA-OREN01003880-OREN01003880.1-marine-metagenome-genome-assembly--contig:-NODE-3880-length-13489-cov-3.018342_pt1 | contig 13489 bp, 9 predicted proteins | sample MGYA00248624_ERZ508555 | MGnify/ENA primary metagenome ERZ508555 (study PRJEB26222, sample SAMN06267773) | marine metagenome | isolation source: Saanich Inlet, British Columbia, Canada | place...
AGTTCGGAGTCGGTCGCCCGTTGCCTCGCGACCGTTCCGACGGTAGCGCAGGTACCATGGTCGCGCCCCGACCGGGACCCCGAACCTCGAAGTTCTTGAACTGGGTGGCAGACTCGCCGCTTCCCTCGTCCGTGATCTCGATCGTGATGCGATACGTGCCCTTCTGGATGCGGGCGTCTACGGTTCTGAATTCCGCTTGTGCGGCGCCGTCCTCAGCCTCAGAAGTTGCGGAGAAACTGGCGTCTACCACGCCGTCCGCACCGACCACCAAGGAGCCACCCTCATCCACCGGCGCGATCGCGACTCGAGTCGTGTAGATCGATCCTGCGGGAAGGTTGTAGATCTCGTAGAACAACTCAAATGAGCTCCCCGGGAACTGACTGGTGGGCAACAACGCGAGCGTCACGTCGTCCCGCGTCCATCCCGCTCGCGGGTTGGGCTGCCCCATGGCCACGTCGGAAATCATGAGGTGAGTCCCGGAATAATCGGGGATGACGTATTCGGTCGAGTAGAGCTGGCCGGTCCCGGGACGTGCCGCGTCAGACATGGTCACGCGTTGGACCGTTCCATTGGAGGGCAGCGTCTGGACCTCTACGTGGGTGTAGAGCAGGTGGTCCCCGGACAGCTGCTGGGGCACGCTGACGTATACGGAGTCGTCGGTACGTGTCACGGTGTGGCGTGCTGTGTCCGCGAGGACGAGCGCCACATCGAACCGGTACCGAGCCTGTCGTTCGTGCCACTCGCGGCCGAGCCGCCTGACTGGGACCGCGAAGGCGGCGACCACGGTCGTATTGCCTTCGTCGCCCCGGAACGAATACAGGTCGTAGAAGAAGGGAAGGGGGCGAGGGAGCGGTGCGACGCTGTCCGAGATAGCCGCAATAATCCCATCGTGCGCGATGTGATTCGCCACGTCACGTGGGGTGTGTTCCTCGATTGCCGCAGTAGCGGTTATGGCGAACAATAGGAGAAGTAGTCTTCTCATCGTCTCGTGATCATCGTTCTGGAGTTGAGCTCTGCTACTGAGTTAACCCGAAATCCTCGCGCCGCGTTCCGGCGCACCTATTATGTCCGACGTTCCAAGGCAACAATAGTGCACAGAGTTGCGCCGCACCGCACTGCACACCACACGAGATCTTACATGCCTCGCATGACCCCGTTTCAGCCCCGCCTGGAACCGCTGAACCACACAGGCGTCTGGAAGCACTGGTCCGGATACTTGGTCGCCCCACAGTACCAGTATTCCTTGAACGCTGAGTACTACTCCGTGCGCAACGCCGTGTCGGTGTTAGATACGTCACCGCTGTTCAAGTACCGGTTCGCCGGCGCAGATGCTGGCGCGCTGCTCGGACGGGCGATGGCGCGCGACATCGGCGGCTGTGGGGTCGGGAGAGCACAGTACACGTGTTGGTGTGACACCCGTGGATACGTCCTGCAAGACGGTGTGGTTATGCAGGTGGCCGCGGGCGAGTACTGGCTTACCGCAGCTGAACCCTCGCTCCGACACTTCCGAAACATCGGCCGCGAAATGGGGCTCGCCGACGTCAGCGTTGAAGACGTTTCGAATGACTTCGGGATTCTCGCGGTTCAGGGGCCCGAGGCGCATCACGTCATCAGCCAACTCACCGACGCAGCTGATCCACTCAAGTACTTCGGAGTCGCCCAGGCGACGATCGCGGGGTGCCCGGTAACGGTGTCTCGCACCGGCTACACCGGTGACCTGGGGTACGAATTGTGGATTCCCTCTGCGGACGCGTTGACGGTCTGGGACGCGCTGATGGTGGCGGGCAAGGGACACAACATCACGCCCATCGGGACGACGGCGCTCAAGATGGTTCGAGTGGAGGCGGGACTGCTCCTGATGGGTGCTGACTTCCACACCTCCAGGTTTGCGTGGGTCGATGCCGAACGTGAGACGCCTCACGAGTTGGGGTGGGGGTGGATGTTCAGCAAGCTGGCCCAGGACGACCGCGACTTCATTGGTCGTTCGGCTATCGAAGCCGAGATCGCTGGCGGCACCAGCCGGTGGAAAACCGTCGGTTTGGGGGTCGATTGGCACGACTACGAACGCGTCTACACCGCGGCCGGAATCGTCCCTCCACGGCACGAGCTCTACTCCGAATCGACCATGAGCATCTACCGGCGGGGAGGGAAGGAGTGGGACTACGCCGGATATGCCAGCAGCTTTTTGTCGTCGTCGCTGCTGAGAAAGCCGATCGCGCTCGCCAAGCTTCCCCTGGATCTGTGCACCGCAGGGTCCGAGGTCGATCTCGAGGTCTCGGTGATCCGCCAGCCGAAGAACGTTCTCGCTCGAGTCGAACGCATGCCGTTCTTTAATCCGTCGAGGAAGACTGCGCTGATGAGTGAGGGAGGCGTCTGATGCCGAACGCAGAGCGTTATGACGCGATCGTCATCGGTGGTGGCCACAACGGACTGGTCAATGCGGGATATCTCGCTCGAGCTGGCCTGAATACGCTGGTTCTCGAGCGTCGGCACCTCGTAGGGGGAGCCGCGATTACCGAAGAGCTGATTCCGGGCTTCAAGTTCACCACGTTCTCGTATGCCATCAGCCTGATGCGCCCGGAGATCGTCCAGGACTTGGAACTCGTGAAGCACGGCATGATGGTGCTGCCGCTTATCAACACGTTCCAGCCGGGCCTGGACGGAGAGTATCTCTTCCTGGGCGCTGACTCGGATGCGAACTACCACGAGATCGCGCGGATCTCGATCGAGGACGCAGAGGCGTCTCGCGACCTCGATCATCTGATCGCTCGTCTGGCCAGGGCTCTAAAGCCATGGATGGATCGTATCCCGCCCAACAGCCGCAGTTCGGATCCCGCGGACATCGCCCAGCTCGCCGAGCTTCGCGACTACATGGACGGACTCGACCCCGAGGTGCGGGGCTTGATGCAGAAATTCTACGACTGCAGCGCTGCGGAAATCTTGGACGAGTACTTCGAGAACGACCTTGTGAAGTCCCTATATGCGTCGAGTGGGATCATCGGCAGCAAGTGTGGGCCGCGGGACAAAGAGTCCGGCCTTGTCTGGCTCTTCCACAAGATGGGCGACTACGACGGTGAGCCGGGTCACTGGGGCTTCCACAAGGGCGGCAACGGCGGCTTCACGCAGGTCTTGGCGCGGGCCCTAGAGGCCTTTGGTGGGAGCATTCGGACCCATGCAGGAGTGGAGCGTGTGTTGTACGAGGACGGGCGCGCCGTTGGCGTTTCTTTAGCGGACGGATCTACGATCGAAGCGGATCTCGTGGTGAGTGCTCTTGATCCCCGGCAGACGTTCACTCGATTGGTCGATCCAGCGGATCTTCCTGAAGACCTCGTGCAGCACGTATCGGACTACAAGTTCCAGGGCACCGCGGCCAAGGTGAATTTTGCCCTCTCAGGAGTCCCCGAATTTCCGGGGCTCGAGGGCCGGGAGGATCTGTTCATGGGCTTCACCAACCTGGGCCCGTCCATCGATTACCTGGAAGAAGCGTTTGCCGACTGTAAGGCCGGACGGTTCAGCCGGCGGCCTTTTCTGGATTGCTGCGTTCAGTCCACACTGGACCCCGACATGAGCCCTCCGGGAAAACACATCATGTCGTGTTTTGTCATGTACGCGCCCTATCACTTGGCGGAGAGCGATTGGGACAGCGAGAGAGAAAACTTGGGTGACACCGTGCAGCAGACAATCGAGGAGTTCTTTCCGGGATTCAGCGATTTGATCTTGCACCGCGAAATCGTCACTCCACTCGACATCGAGAAGATTGTCGGCCTGAGCGAAGGCAACATCTTCGCGGGCGAACTCTTTGAATCTCAGCTGTTCTTGAATCGGCCGGCACCGGGTTGGAATCAGTACAGGACGCCGATTGCGGGGTACTACCAATGTGGCTCGGGGACGCATCCGGGTGGGTGTGTCACGGGTGGGCCCGGGAAGCTGGCTGCGGAGCAGATCCTGGGGGATCGATCCCGATGAAGAACGAACACATTGCCTTTGTCGGAGCCTTGGGTGAATGCCTCAGCGCGCTCCGTTCGACCCGGAGCATGTCACTCATCTCTTCCAGAGTTCGCTGGATGAGATCAGGGCCCGAGGACCCGCCGAAGTGGTCATCGGCGGTCGAAGCTTCAACGTGACTCGGGAGCTCCTGGAGGATCTGACCGAACAGAAGGAGGCGGTCCACTGCTCAGCGTCCGGGCGTAGCGTGACCGAACCCCGGATGCCGGGCCAGTCAGGGCTCCTTCGTCCCTAAGTCGTTCATGACAACAAGGTAGGCGCCCGCGAGAAAGAGAAAGGTCACGCCGCACCCGATCGCGAAGAGTGTAATCTCAGGCATCTTGGCCCCCAGCCAGCAGTAGGGCTCCTGCCGAACAGATGGACGGGACCCAGATACCCACGAAGAGTCCCTGCTCCGTTTCTCCGGTGAACCACAAGGTCACGGAAAGGATGAGGGAGATGAATGCGGCGGTTAGGAACAGAGCCTTGGCTCTGCGGAGTCTAGATTGATTCGTCATTGTACACCAGTTGAATAGGTATATTACACGAATAGCTTAACAAGAACTGTACACAGAGGGCGACGGCTCTCCGCGGGTATGCGGCCGGTAGCATGGACGGGGGGCTCCGCGTCTTCCAGGCGGAGACGGATGAACCAAAGCACTCCCGCTCTGTATTGGGCTAATTTGATCCTCCCTCTATTCCTTCGTAGATCCGGAACCGCCGAGAGTACCTGATGAACACACCGGACTCCGTGCCCGCCCCTGTTGTCGACCGAATCCTCAAGGCCGTCGATTCTGTTACGGACGAGGTGGTGGACTTCACCTCCGAACTCGTCCGAATCCCCACGGTCAATCCGCCCGGTGACGTGTACGAGGACTGTGCCCGGGCCATTGGCGCGCGACTGGATCAGTTCGGTTTCGAGGTGGAATACCACACCGCTGAGGAACGCCCGGAACACACCAAGGAGCACCCCCGGGTCAACGTGGTGGGCACGCTCCACGGGAGCCGTCCGAACCCGTTGGTCCATCTCAACGGGCACTTCGACGTGGTCCCCGTCGGGGATGGCTGGACCGTGGACCCCTTTGGGGGCGAGGTGAAGGACGGGCGTATCTACGGAAGAGGCGTGGCCGACATGAAGGCCGGCATCGCGGCAGCGGTCTACGCGGTGGAAGCCATCCGCCGAGCAGGGGTTCGCCTCCTGGGCACGGTGGAGGTCTCGGGCACCGTGGACGAGGAAAGCGGCGGTTGGGCCGGTATGGCCCACCTGGCCAAGAAGGGCCGACTGGCCAAGGGCCGCACCGACGCGGTGATCATCCCCGAGCCTCTGAACGTGGACCGCATCTGCATCGGCCATCGCGGTGTGTATTGGTTCGAGATCGAAGCTATGGGCCACATCGGACATGGGAGTATGCCCTTCCTCGGGACCAGCGCCATCGAGCACATGGGTGCGGTCATCGACACCATGCGCAGGGAGCTCCTTCCCACCTTCGCCCAACGCACCACGGCAGCGCCGGTGGTTCCCCCTGGGGCCCGCCAGGCCACCCTGAACATCAATGCGTTGCACGGCGGGCAGCCCCTGGGTGACATCCAGTCTCCCTGTGTGGCGGACCGCTGCACCGCCGTCTTCGATCGGCGGTTTCTTATTGAGGAAGGGTTCGAGGACGTCCGGGGCGAAATCGTCTCGCTCCTGGATGGCATCAAGGACGAGATCCCCGAGTTCAAGTGGAACCTGAAGGACCTCATGGTGGTGCATCCCACGCGCACGCCCGACGACGCTTCGGTGGTCAAAGCGCTGGGCACTGCCATCTCCCGTGTATTGGGTCGGGATGCCACGCTGGTGGCCAGCCCGGGCACCTACGACCACAAGCACGTGGCCCGCATCGCAGGTGTGGAGAACTGCGTGGCCTACGGCCCCGGCATCCTGGAGTTGGCGCACCAGCCAGACGAGTGGTGCTCCATCGAGGACTTAGTGAACGCTACCCGGGTGCTGGCTATGGCCATCGTGGACCTGGTGGGCGTGGAAAACGTGGGCTGACGCCCCACGCCCTAGATGAGGTGCCTCCGTCGGTTCGCCAATTACGCTGTCGTGCGACTCTAGGGCGGAGTATTGTTTTTTGGTCTGATCTGGTCTGGCCTCGCCTCAGAATCGCAACGCGGATCGCAAGGTCCGTTGGCCCACCGCAGCTGCTGAGTCAGGCGTCTGACGTGCTGTGGGGTGAGTCGGCGGCATGGTCGCTTTGTTGAACTGTGAACTGGACCCGACCTGCCGGAGCCCATTGAAGTTCCCCCAGTGGGGCTGTCCTGGCGCACCAACCCTAGCCCGCTACTCGGATCGCAAGGCCTCAGAGCCCGTGCCAAGGAGCTGCCAGCGTTCAGGAACGGTCCTACAGGGGAGGAGCGGTGGGCTCCTTTGAGTATTCCCGCGGAGTATTAGATTCTGGCACGCTTTGGTAAGATGGCTGGCGGTAGTGAGTCGGTAACGCATTGCAGTAAAACAACTTCGGGGCGTGACGCAGTCCGGTAGCGCACCTGCTTTGGGGGCGACTTTATGGTGTCGGTGGGTGTCGACGCAGTTCTTGGCACAGTTTGGATCGTCGGACTCGCGCCGTCCTGAGCGGAGCCGCATCTCGTCCGCGTGAACTCTCCCGACCCCATCACCCGTCTCGACGCGGCGCCACGACGGAGGCCATTAAGTTGACCACGGCTCCATCCTCCCAATGGATGGAGTCGCCGACATCCAACTGAGATTGACATGGCCCTCCCCTCGACTGTGCACACCATCGAAGTCTCCCTCAGCCACATGGACCGTGGAGTGTACGAGCAGGTGAGCCTCAAGGCAGCCCGCCATCCCTCGGAGACCGAGGAGTATTTTCTGACGCGGCTACTCGCCTACTGCCTCGAATTCGTTGAGGGGATCACGTTCTCCAAGGGCGGCGTCTCAGATCCCGACGATCCGCCGCTCATGATCAAGGATCTCACCGGAGCGTGGAAGAGTTGGGTCGAGATCGGAGCCCCCAATGCTGCGCGCCTCCACCAGGCGAGCAAGGCGAGTCCGCGCGTTGCGCTATACACACATAAGGAGCCACGAATCTTGATGCGTAGCTACGAGGGCCAGCGCATACACAAGGCGGAGGAAGTCGAGATCTACGCGATCGACCGGGACTTCTTGGCCTCTCTCGTCGACAGTCTCGACCGCCGCATTGAGTGGGCGCTCTCGGTGACCGACAGCCAGTTGTTCTTGGACGTGGGCGGTGCATCATACGGCGGCGCCGTCGAACGACTGTCACTTCCCGGCTGAACGCCCCCGGCGATCGTGCCGGTGGGGACGGGTCCCGCGACCGTGAGTTCGAGTTGGGCGATCGGCGGCACTCGAGGGCGACGCGAAATGGCACAGTTGTGCACACGGCACCCTGACTGGCTACCACACGCCCCGAAAAGTCCTTATTTTCCGGGCCTTCGGGGCGTGGCGCAGTCCCCTAGCGCACCTGCTTTGGGAATGCCGTTCTAGCGCCGGTGGGCGCTGGGATCGTTGGGCTCTCGAGGCCCCCGCGTTAGTCAGCCTCGATGGGCTCTCTTGAAGCGGTTGGGACAACGATTATCTGTGCCGCTGTCTTGCGCCAGAACATTTCTGCTCGTGCGACCGTAGGCAGGTCCGGGGACTGCTCATCCAGGCTGTCCCCGACTCTTCCGACATCACCGTTTCGACTGAGGAGTTCCAATGAAAAGGCTCATGCGCCTTTCGATTCCACTGCTCTCCACCTTCGTGCTCGTTCCCTCCATTCTGTTCGCGCAGACGCCGATCCGCGCCGGACAGATGCAGGCCGGCTCACTGAGCACCGGAGACACGCTGGAGTACACGTTCGAGGCTGAAGATGACTTCCTGCTCTACGGTGAGGCCAACCAGATCTCGGTCGATGTGGTTGTCTCTCTCGTCAACGCAGAAGGGCAACAGATCCAGCAGTGGGATGGCCCGGGCCGAGGCGCCGAAGCGTTCTCTCGGGCGCTTCAGGGGGAGGGGTCCTACACGCTCCGGATCGCACCCTTCGAAGACGAGGAGGGTGACTTCACCGTCGAGATCCTCCAACTCGAGAAGAAGTCGGACAACCCCGGACGGCTCGCGGACCAGCTCATGTTCGCGTACGACCGGCCGGGCGCCCCCGGGGGCGCGGTCCGCGTGTGGCGCGACGGGCGCACGCTCTTGTCTCGCACATACGGTCTTGCGGACCTGACGCACGGCATCGAATTCGAGGCCAGCACGCCCACCAACATCGGATCGACGTCCAAGCAGTTCACCGCCTTCGCCGTAATGCTGGAACAAGAAGCCGGGCGCCTGAGTCTGGACGACGACTTCCGAGACCACTTGCCCGACTCCGATTTCCCCGACTTCGGCGAGACGATCACCATCCGTAACTTGTTGAACCACACATCCGGCCTGCGGGAGTTCCTGAACCTCTACGCCATGACGGGCGCGGACACACGCGTGCTCACGCGTGATGACGTACTCCGGGCAGTAGAGCGCCAGCCGGCCCTCCAGAACTCGCCGGGGGCGGAGTTCAACTACAACAACACCGCCTTCTCGCTGGCCGCCCAGATCGTCGAGCAGACGTCGGGGCAGGACTTCGACGATTACGTGCGGGAAGAGATCTTCCAGCCACTAGGCATGAACGATTCCTACGTCCGAATGACGCCGGAGACGATCATTCCTGGACGCTCAGACGGATACACGCCGGGCGGTGAGGGCTGGACCGCGCCGGGTGACCTCGGTGGGGCCGTAGGCGCAGGCGGCATCTATGCCTCCATGGAAGACCTCGAGCGGTGGGGCCAGAACCTGCTCGAGCCCCGTGTCGGGACCCTTGAGATGGTCGAAGCCATGATGACCGAGTTCACGCTTACCGATGGCGAGGGCAGCGGATACGGGCTGGGCCTCTTCATCGATGAGCAGCGAGGACTCCGTCGGGTCCACCACGGCGGGGCCGACGTGTCCCACCGGTCCATGATCGTCTACTACCCCGAGCTCAACGCCGGCCTGACCGTCCAGTCGAATGCGTCGACGTTCAACAGTGGCGGTACTGCCTTCAGCCTCGGCGCGGCCTACTTCGGGGACGAGATGGAGCCCGCCGAAGAAGCGGACGTTCCAGAGGCTGAGGGCGAGTTCGATCTCGAGAGCTACGATCCGGCCGACTTCGAGCGGCTCTCAGGTTCCTATACCCTCGATCCAGCACCCCAGATGGTGGCTCGGGTCTGGTACGAGGACGGCACCTACTACGGGCAGCTCACCGGACAGCAGGCCCTGGAGATACGCCCCACCGGGCGAAACAGCTTCGAGTTCATTGAAGTGGCTGCCACCCTGGTATTCGAGGATGGCGAGCCCGCGCCGGGGATGACGTTGTACCAGAACGGCCAGGAGGTTCATGCCACGCGCGTCGAGGAGGACGAGTCTGAGGAGACGCCTGAGACGTGGGAGCCGACGGTGGCGGATCTCGAGGCCTTCGTGGGCCGATACTTCAGCGAAGAGGTCGAGACCTTCTACGACGTGGTCCTCGTGCACCCGGAGGAGGGCGAAGAGGCTGAGCCGTACCTCGAGTTTCGTCAGTTACGCATGGGCGAGATGCGCCTTGCAGCCACGCAGGCAGATACCTTCAGCGCCGGTGGGCTGACCCTCGACTTCGAGCGCGATCGCCATGGAGTCGTGTCGGCGATCTATTTGGACATGACCCGGAGCCGGGACGTGCGAGCGGAGCGGATTCGCTGATCTGCTGGCCTTACCGCGCTCCATTCTATCTGTAATCAAGGAGGCCGTCGCCCGATGAGGGCGGCGGCCTTCCTTGTTCCGGTGTAGCGAGGAGATGTGGGTACCCCAACCCCTGAATAGTCTTTATTTTCCTCGCCTTTCCGGGCCCTTCCGGGCGTGGCGCAGTCCGGTAGCGCACCTGCTTTGGGAGCGACTGTCTGGCGCCGGTGGGCGTCGACGCAGTTCTTGGCACAGTTTGAATCACGGGCCGCCACGGCCGCCAGGCTGTCCGCTTTGAGGCCGCCTCGAGCAGAACGCGTGCCCCCACAGACCGTCGTTGGGCGGTTGCTTCCGGCGAGTGCTTCCTGCCTGAAGGTCGTCCCACGAGTGTAAAGGTGGGCGCGAGTCGGTCGTCCTAGGAGGGCGTCCCGCTTCCGCCAAACAGCTTCGCACCCGTCCGCTCCTGCACGTACTGGAAGCTCACCCCTGGACTCAGCTCGACGATCCGAAACCCCTCATCCACCACGTCGATCACGGCGAGATCGGTATAGATACGATCGACGACTCCGACTCCGGTGAGCGGATAACTGCACAAATCGACGAGCTTGGCCTCACCCTCATGCGTGGTGTGCTGGGTGATGACGTAGACGGTCTTTACGCCTGCTACGAGGTCCATGGCGCCACCGACGGCGGGGATGGCATCCGGTGCCGCAGTCGACCAGTTCGCCAGGTCGCCTGACGCAGAGACCTGCATTGCGCCGAGGACACACAAGTCGAGGTGTCCGCCGCGGACCATCGCGAAGCTGTCCGCATGGTGGAAATATGCCGCCCCCGGATTCGCCGTCACCTGGCGCTTACCTGCGTTGATCAGCTCCGGGTCGCCGGTACCCGCCTGTGCTGGGGGCCCCATTCCGAGCAGCCCGTTCTCCGCGTGGAAGATCACATCGCGCCCCTCGGACAGGTGCGCGCCGACCCTCTCGGGGATGCCGATCCCGAGATTGACGTACGCGCCGTCGGGGATGTCGAGCGCGCAGCGTTTCGCCATCTCGTCTCGCGTGAGGCCGACGCCAGAGCTCCGCTCGCTCAAGGGTACGACACCCCTTCATTCACGAGTACGGACTCGTGCGCCGGATCGGTGACCGCCACCACACGGTTCACAAAGATTCCTGGCGTGATGACGACCTCCGGGTCGATGTCACCGACTGGAACGACGGAGGAGACCTGAACGATGGTCGTTTTCGCCGCCATGGCCATGAGGGGGCCGAAGTTCCGGGCGGTCTTGTTATAGACGAGGTTCCCGTGACGATCCGCCGCCCGTGCCTTGATCAGCGCGAAGTCGGCCTTCAGCCCGTGCGCCAATAGGTAGTCCTGACCGTCGAAGGTTCGGCGCTCCAGGCCTTCCTCCAGGGGAGTGCCCACGGCGGTCGCCGTGTAGAAGGCCGGAATGCCGGCGCCTCCAGCCCGAATCCGCTCGGCCAGCGTGCCCTGCGGCACTAGCTCCAGCGCCGTGTGCCCACTGCGGTACAGGCGGGGGAAAACCGTCGAATTCGTAGAGCGCGGGTGCGAACAGATCATCTTCGACACCTGCCCGGCCTTGAGCAGGGCGGCCAGACCGACCTCGCCGGTGCCGGTGTTGTTGTTTACGACGGTCAGGTCGGTGGCTCCGTGGTCGATGAGCGCATGGATGAGTTCGATCGGGCTGCCCGCCTCGCCGAAGCCTCCGACCATCACTGTGGCACCGTCGAAAATGTCGGCGACTGCCTCCGCTACGGTCGCTACCTCTTTGTCGATCACTGGGTCGTCTCCGTCACGCCTCGGGCCGCCAGACGCCCTCGTCCAGGAGCTGCTGCGCCACGACGTCCGTCGCCTCCCTGAAGGCCTTCACCACCGTGTCGATCTCTCCCTCGGAGATGATGAACGGCGGCGAGAATGCGATGGTGTCGGTCTGGGGCAGGGCCCGCCCGATCACGCCCTGCGCGAACGCCTCCCTCACTACGCGCCCCGCCACTTTCAGGGATGGGTCGAACGCGACGGCCGGGTTGCGCCCGGCAACGAACTCCACTCCCCACATGAGCCCCATGCCCCTTACGTCGCCCACGAGCGGGTGGTCCGTGAAGGCGGCTAAGAGGCGTTCTTTCAGGTAGGAGCCGCGGGATGCGACCTGGGCGACGAGTTGGTCCTTCTCGATCACGTCGAGGTTCGCGAGCGCGGCGGCCGCGGGACCGGGATGGGCCGTGTAGGTGAACCCGTGACCGAATACACCGAAACGCTCCTCCCCGGAGACGACGGTTCTCCAAACCTCTTCCGACACCATGAGGCCGGACAGCGGTGTGTACCCGGACGTGACACCCTTTGCAACCACGATCAGGTCGGGCTCGATCCCGAAGATATCTGTCCCGAATGGGCGACCCAGCCGCCCGAATCCGGTGATCACCTCGTCGGCGATCAGAAGGATGTCGTGACGGGTGAGGACCTCTTTGATCGCCGGGAAGTACCCTTCCGGGGGTACGATTACCCCACCCGCGCCCATGACCGGTTCGGCGACCATGGCGCCGATCGTCTCCGGACCCTCGGCTTGGATGAGCTGCTCCAGGTCGTCCACCAGTCGGGCGACGAACTCCGCATCGGTCAGGCCCGCGCCTTCCCACAGTGGGCGTGGTGCCGTGGTGTGTTTCACAAAGGGCAGCGGGAGGTCGAACCCCGCGTGCGGGCCATGCAGGCCGGTCAGGCTTCCCGAGACGATCGTGACGCCATGATAGCTGCGTTCGCGGCTGATGATCTTCTTCTTCTCCGGCCTACCGCGGACATTTTGGTAGTACCAGACCAACTTGACGGCGCTGTCGTTCGCATCCGAGCCCGAGTTGCCGAAGAACACCTTGGACATCGGTACAGGTGCCATCTCGATGAGGCGCTGGGCGAGCAGGATCGCCTTGTCGGACGACACTCCGGAAAAGGTGTGGCAGTACGACAGCTTGCTCGCTTGCTGCTCCAAGGCCTCCGCAATCTCCCTTCGTCCGTAGCCGACGTTGACGCACCAGAGACCCGCCATGGCGTCGATATATCGCTGGCCATCGGCATCCTCCAGCCACACTCCCTGGCCCTTGACGATGACCGGAGCCGGCCCGCTTCGCTCATGTGTGGCGAGCGCGGTCATCGGGTGGAAGAGGTACCGCCGATCAAGTTCTGACAGTGTAGACATGGGCGAGCTCCTGGCGCTGCATTGCCGTTCATTCGACGTGCGGTGACGTTGGTCTGCGGAACCTTCCGATCGCCACCATCCTGCGCAAGGACATCTGAGTTTGAAGATCGAGTTCGAGGGCGAGGCCCTCGAGGCGCGCCCCGGCGAGAGTCTCGCGGCAACGCTCACAGCGCAAGGTATTCGTTCGTTTCGCACAACCGAACGCGGCGCCGAACGCGGAGTTTTTTGCGGCATGGGAGTGTGCCAGGACTGTTTGGTTGAAGTCGACGGAAAGCCGAACCAACGCGCCTGCACAGTGAAAGTCGACCGACCCATGAAGGTCCGACGCGAGGGGAGCGGGCGAGCTCTTGCAGCATCAGGTCCGGCGGCCGGGCGACCTCCGATCACCATTGAGGAGATTCCCGTCGAGCGCCCGCAGGTTCTGGTGGTTGGCGCGGGACCGGGCGGGTTGGCCGCCGCCTATGCCGCACGTCTCGCCGGTGCGGAAGTGCTTGTGCTCGACGAGGGATCGGCCCCGGGTGGCCAGTACTTCAAGCAGTGCTCCGCCGCGGACGTCGCTTCGCCCGATGCGCAAC
>ENA-OREN01003882-OREN01003882.1-marine-metagenome-genome-assembly--contig:-NODE-3882-length-13484-cov-4.384351_pt1 | contig 13484 bp, 12 predicted proteins | sample MGYA00248624_ERZ508555 | MGnify/ENA primary metagenome ERZ508555 (study PRJEB26222, sample SAMN06267773) | marine metagenome | isolation source: Saanich Inlet, British Columbia, Canada | place...
TATCTTTACATCTTGCATAATGCCGTATGATTAAACTTTCTGCAAATTTGTCATTTTTGTTTAATGAACTTCCTTTTGAAGAAAGGTTTAATGCCTCCTCAAATATGGGTTTTAAAGCAGTTGAATTTTTGTTTCCATACGAATATAAAATCAATAACATAAAGTGTTGGTTAGAAGAAGCAAAACAAAAACTTATATTATTTAATACCTACCCAGGCTCATTGGGAAATGGAGATAGAGGAATAGCATCCATAATAGGAAGAGAAAATGAATTTAGAGAAAAATTTGATCTCGCAATTGAATATGCCTCACAATTAAATTGTCCTTTTATACATGTGATGGCAGGAATAAATACAAAAGACAATACGATTAATAAAGCAAGAGAGGTATTTAAAAAGAATCTCTCTTACGCAGCAGATATTTGTGCTAAAAACAATATTACTGCTCTTATAGAAGCTATAAATGATCGAGATATTCCAAACTATCATTTAAATTATGTTGATGATGCACTGAGTATTATAAGAGAAATAAATCACCCTTCTCTTAAACTTCAATTAGATTTATATCATGCCCAAATTATGAGCGGAGACCTCACTAATATAATAAATAAAAGTATTAAATATACTAAACATATTCAAATAGCTTCCCCTCCAAATAGGTACGAACCTGACAATGGTGAAATTAATTACCCTTTTGTTTTTAATATGATTAATGAATTAAATTATAAAGGTTACATAGGTTGTGAATATAAACCTTCCACAAATACTAAGGATAGTTTAAGCTGGGCAAAAAAATATAATATAAAATAATTTAATATATTTTTTATATTATTTTAATTAAGATGATTAATAAATTATGGAGGTAAATATGTCTAGTATTCTTACATCACTTAAAAAAACTATTGGAGCGGGTATTGCTCTAACTATTTTATTTATTCTTTACTATACTACAACAGAAGGAGCCGCGATTGATAATGATTTTTGGAGATTAATATTAAGATATCTTCATGTTCTTTCTGGAATAATGTGGATAGGATTATTATGGTATTTTAATTTTGTACAAATACCAAATATGCCAAAAATTCCAGATGATCAAAAACCAGCAATTGGTAAAGTTATTGCCCCAGCAGCACTGTTTTGGTTTAGATGGGGAGCTATGGCAACTATAATTACAGGGTTATTAGTAGCGCATGTAAATGGTTATTTAATGCAAGCGATGACATTAGGGATTATGGATGGAGTAGCTAAGCACACTGCTATAGGTATAGGAATGTGGTTAGGTATAATTATGTTTATAAATGTATGGTTTGTTATATGGCCAAATCAAAAAAGAGCTTTAGGAATTGTAGAAGCTGATGCTAGTTCTAAAGCTGCTTCAGCAAGAACTGCTATGCTTTTTAGTAGAACTAATACTCTACTTTCTATTCCTATGCTATTTGCCATGGCCTCTGCTCAAAACATATGGGGATAATAAATAAACAGAAAGAGGTTATGCAAATAACCTCTTTCTGTTCGAGGATTTAAGCGTGAAAACCTCTAATTACTTTGCCAGGTAACTTGGAATTATTTACTAGGTTCATATCTTTTAAAACTCTTTCTCCATTTATCCAAACACCTTTAACTGCATGTCCGTCAATATTTAATCTACTACCTCCTCCTGGAAGATCGCTTACTCTGTATGATTGAGAAACACCTACTTTATCTGGGTCAAATAATATCATATCAGCATATTGTCCGGGGACCAATCTTCCTCTTTGATCGATTCTATAAATATCCGCTTGCTTTCCCGTCAAATTATAAATAGCTTCTTCAATAGACATAATTTTATTTTCACGAACCCATTTTTGTAACATATATAACCCATATCCGGCATCATTAAAAAATGTTAAATGCGCTCCCGCGTCTGATAATGTAATATTAGCTCGTGGATGTTTGAGTAATTTTCCAACAGCCTTTTCATCACTATTCAATAACATTGCAATAAATAGCGTTTCCATTCCGTTGTCACTAAGTGCATGATCTAAGAGCCAATCTAAAGGCTGTACATTAGAATCTAAAGCAATATCCTTAATGGACCTTCCTTCCAAATTTTGATATTTATGATTATAAACTTCTCTAACTATAATTTTATCCCAATCACCATTAAATAACCTTACTTGAGCATTATCTTCAATTTCATTTACTAAATTTCCACGAAAATTATTATCTGCTAATACTTTTTCATATAACTCTAATGAGCTGCACTCCATTGCAGGCCTCCAAGAATGAATACCTTCAAACAAGTATGGCGATTCCATTGTAAACTCCATAGATAGTGGCCTACAAGATACTTGTCCCCACATCTCTATCCCTTGATCTGTTGCATGAGATATATCTGATAACACTTTAAATGTTGAATTATCAGATAATGGGTTATGTAAAAGAGCTGCAACTACAGCTGGCCTATTAGAACCCTCCATCCATTTTCTAATATTTTCAATTGAAGTATTTGAGCCTCTAGTGAGCATAAATAACCCTCTACCAAAGGAAGACATCGCCATTATAAGATTATGCATCTCTTTATCGTCTGCTAACCTAGATGGCATTGGTACACCATTTTCTCCGTTATGCCCTTCAAATGTTGATGTAGCGAAACCTAACCCGCCACTAATCATACCTTCCTTAACTATAGTTTGCATTTTTGTTATTTCTGTATCTGTAGCTTTTCTTGTTAACGCATCTTCTCCCATTACATAAACTCTAACAGATGAGTGGCCAACATAAGCTGCAACATTAGGGCCAACGCCTCTAGTTTCTATAAAATCAAGATACTCAGGAAACGTTTCAAAATCCCATACTATTCCTTCCCTCAATACATCTAAGGACATACCTTCTACATTTGTAAGATTTCTCATAGTCAAGTCGCGATGTTCAGCTTTACAGGGAGCTATAGTAAAGCCGCAATTGCCAATAATAATTGTTGTAACCCCAAGTTTTGGTGAGGGATTAGCCCAAGGATCCCATGTTAATTGAGCATCATAATGTGTATGACTATCTATAAATCCAGGAGCTAAAGTTAAGCCCTTTGCATCTATTATTGACTTTGCTTCACCTAAATCATTACCTCTATTAACAATAATGCCATCTTCTACAGCAATATCTCCTGTAAAAGATGGCAATCCTGTACCATCAATAATATTTGCATTCTTAATTATAAGATCAAACATATTATTTTAGCATATCTTTAACAGAATCAAGTGCAGCTTGAGCACATTCTTCATCCTGATCACCAGTCGCACCACTCACACCAATTGCACCTATAAGATCACCATTTTGCGCTCTAATTGGAAGACCTCCTGGAAAAGGAACCAAAAAATCAACTGTAGCTATACCTGGAAGCCCAGCTGGATTTCCGTCTTTACCATAAGCTAATTCCCCAATTGCCCTTGTAGGATATGGTATCATTGCTGCAGATTTCGCTTTATTCAATGCTATATCTATACTTCCTAAGAATGCTCCATCTTGCCTTCTAAAGAGAATTAAGTCCGCTCCAGAATCAACAATTGCTATATTTAGTGGTCTCCAATCAGTAGTAGCTCTTTTAGCTTCACAAGCATCAGCCATTTTTTTTGCTAATTGTAAATCGATAATAGTTTTTGTTTCTAGTGATAATGCCGCTTTGCTTACAAAAATAACTGAAACGGCTGCTATAAATAATAAATTAAAAAATTTCATAATACTCTCCTATTTAAAAATTTAGTATAATTAGTTTTTATAATAATTCACAATAAAATTCTTTCAATTTTAAATATAAATCAGTATAAAAATACTAAATAATACATAACTCTTCTAAAGCTTTATAAAGTTTACCTGGCTTTATTAGTTCGTTCATAGCTAAATCCTTAGGAGCTTTTTCATCTATCAAATATCGCCAGCCTTGGAAAGGTTTATGTTTAATAACTTGAGTATTAATAAGATTTTTATCTAAAATTATATGACAATAAAATTTACCATCATCATGCTTTACTTTATTAAAATCTATAATTTTTTGTCTAACTGATATATAGCCATTAATTATCCAAAACATTGAACCTGTATCTTTAATGATTTCATATTTTTTTGGAAACAATCTAGTAATGTGAAGATTTTGATTATATTTTTTATAGCGCAGAGACTGTCTCTCTCTTAATTCACTAATATTAGTAATACCTACAGCTAATTTTATTAAATTCATGTATCTATAATAATTTTTTTCGTTTATTTTTTGATTCTAAAGCATTAAAAACTCTTGAAGAAGGGATTCTTCCTAATTTACTAAAAACAAATTTTGAAGCTTCACAAATTTTTTCTAAATCTACTCCTGTATTAATACCCATTCCATTAAGCATAAATAAAACATCTTCAGTAGCAACATTACCTTTAGCTCCTGGGGCATAAGGACAGCCTCCTAATCCTCCAACAGATGTATCTATAACTTTAATATTTAATTCTAAGCTAACTAATATATTTGCTAAAGCTTGACCATATGTATCATGAAAATGAACGGCTAATTTCTCAACTCCTATTGCATCTCTGCATGCCATTAGCATATGTTTAGTTTTTGTAGGAGTTCCGCTTCCAATTGTATCACCTAAAGAAATTTCATAACATCCTATCTTGGCTAATTCTTCAGCTTGCTTTGCAACTTTTGACGGTTGAATTTCATTCTCGTAAGGACAAAACATAACAGTTGATATATAACCTCTAACTTTCATACCTTTAACTAATGCTTCCTCAGCGACTTCTTTAGCTCTAGCCAAAGCTTCGCTGACTGAACAATTTGTATTTTTTTTTGAAAACGTTTCGCTTGGAGTAGCAAACACACAAGCAGTATCTGCATTAAATTTTAAAGCATCATCTAAACCTTTAATATTTGGCGTTAAAACTGGGTACATTATGCCCTGTTTTTTCTTAATTTGTGTCATAACAACACTAGAATCCGCCATAGCAGGAACCCATTTAGGAGATACAAATGCACCGCTTTCTATAAACTTTAAACCTGTGCTTGATAACATATTAATAAATGCAATTTTATCATTAGTTTCTATTGGAATATTTTCATTTTGAAGGCCATCTCTAGGACCCACCTCATATAGATTAATCTCTGTCATTATTATGCTTTCATTTGGACTACTGTATAACCCTCATCTACCTGTTGACCTTCTTTTACATTAATTTTAATTATTTTTCCAGAATAAGGCGCTAAAATAGAATGCTCCATTTTCATGGCTTCAATTATTACTAAAACATCTCCTTTCTTAACTTTCTGATTATTTTTAGAAAAAACTTTAGCAACCTTTCCTGGAACAGGCGAATCCATCGAGCCCTCAGATGCTGCAAATTTTATATCTAAATAAAATTTATCTCTAATATTTAAATTTAAAGAATAGCCACTTTGATTAATATAAATATTATCATTATTAACTTTAAAGTACATACCCTCTATTTTTTCATTATTTCGAAGTAAATTTAATTTTTTAGTAAAATCATCGTTCAGTATTTTAAATATATTCTTACTTTTTCTCTCCTCATCTATAACTAATAGTTCACTAGGATTTAATACCTTAACAGCATAATTAAAAACTTCTTTATCATAAGTTAAAGATATATTTTCAAAATCATTGCCTAAATGTCTCCAATTTATATTATTATGCCAAGGTGATAAATTCTTACTAATATTATAAGAGTTCCTATATTTAATATATAATGCTGTTGCTGACTCAAGTAATAAATCTTTACTCTCTTTACTTGGTATTATTTTTTCCCAAAATCTATTTATAAAATCTGTATTGATTTTTTTTTCTTCAAATGCAGAAACTTTTATTATCCTATTTAAAAAATCTATATTATTTTTAATTCCTTCTAATCGTGTATTTTCTAAAGCAAAAGAAAGTTTATTAATTGCATCATTTCTATTAACTCCGTATGCAATAATTTTAGCAATCATCGGGTCATAATATGATGGTACTTCATCCTTAGCCATGTAACCTGTATCTAGTCTTAAATAAGGCTTATCAGGAAAATTAAATTCTGATATTTTACCTGGCGATGGCTGAAAATTTTTTTCGGGAATTTCTGCATAAACTCTAGCTTCAATTGCATGCCCCTTAATAGAATTTTTATTATATTCTAAAAATATCTTTTCATTATTAGCAACTCTAATTTGTAATTCAACTAAATCTATACCTAATATTAATTCTGTAACTGGGTGTTCAACTTGTAAGCGCGTATTCATTTCCATAAAATAAAAATTATTTTCTTCTAAAAGAAACTCTATTGTTCCTGCTCCAGAATATGAAATATTTTTTGCCACTTGCTTAGCCTGAAAAGCCATTTTCTCTCTTACTTTTGACCTAATATTTGGTGCAGGCGCTTCTTCAATAACTTTTTGGTGACGCCTTTGAATACTGCAGTCTCTATCTGATAAAGTATAAATATTTCCATAATTATCTGCTAAAATTTGGACCTCAATATGCCTAGGGTTTTGTAAATATTTTTCTATTAATATACTATCATTCCCAAATGAACTGAGAGCTTCCCTTTTCGCCCCTTCTAATTTATTTATAATTTCACTCTTTTTATTTATGACATGCATTCCTTTTCCACCACCTCCTGCCGAGGCTTTAATAATCAAAGGAAAACCTATATTTACACATTTTTTTAATATCTGATTTTCTGACAAACCGTCTGCTGAAAATCCTGGTAGTACTGGCACACCTGTTTTTTCCATCATACTTCTTGCGTCATTTTTCAAGGACATACTTTTCATAGAAGATACAGAAGGCCCAATAAATTTTATATTATTTTTTTTTACTGCTTTTGCAAAATCAGGATTTTCAGATAAAAATCCATATCCAGGGTGGATTGCATCTACCTTGTTTTCTAATGCTATTTTTATAATTCTTTTATAATTTAAATAACTATTTTCTGCTAAAGAGTCACCTATATGAATTGACCTGTCAGCTTCACGCGTATGCAAAGCATTTTTATCAGCATCAGAATATACAGCAACTACAAAAATACCCATGGATTTACAGGTACGTGTAATCCTTGTTGCTATTTCTCCTCTATTAGCTATCAATATCTTTTTTATCATTTATCATGCCAATTTGGTTTTCTCTTATTTAAAAATGCTTCTGTTCCTTCTTTGCCTTCACTTGTTGATCTTGCATCTGCAATCCTTTTAGCCGTTTCCATCATAAGCACTTCATCTATATCTTTTCCTTCTACAAAAAATATTAATTCTTTTGAAGATTTAAGGGCTTTTGGCCCACCTTTTAATATATTATCTATATTTTTTTCAATTAAAGAATTAAAGTCTTCGTTTTTAGCATGATGATGTAATAAACCCATGTGAAAAGCCTCTTCTGAAGAAATAATTGTTGAAGTTAAAAATAAATATCTAGCATTTCTAGAACCCACTGCCCTAACTACGTAAGGACTAATAGTTGCTGGAATTAGACCTAGTCTTACTTCAGATAAAGAAAACTTTGCATATTCATTTCCAATTGCTATATCACATGCAGCTACTAAGCCCACGCCGCCGCCAAAAGCTGCCCCGTTTACAGCTGCAATAGTAGGAAAAGGTAGAGAATATAATTTTTTTAGCATAACAGCTAATTTCATTGCATCTCTATGATTTTCTTCGTGACTTACACCAGACATTCGTCTCATCCAATCTAAATCACCTCCAGCAGAAAATGCTTTACCTTCTCCTGTAAGAACTAGAGCTCTAATATCTTTATTATTAGATATCTCTGATAAAAAAATATCTAATTCTTTAATTAAATTTTCATCAAAAGCGTTCATAACCTGCGGACGATTTATATTTAAATAATAAACGCCTCTACTGTCTAATCTTTTTAATAAATTTTCCATTATCTACATCCTAAATAAACCAAATTTTGTATCTTCAATTGGTTTATTATGGGCAGCTGAAATTGACAAACCTAATACTATTCTAGTATCAGCAGGATCAATTATACCATCATCCCATATTCTTGATGAAGCGAAATATGGATTTCCTTCTTTTTCATATTGATCTAATATTTTATTTTTAAAACTATTTTCATCTTTCTTTAACCATTTTAATCCTCGTCTTGCGTTTACATCTTTTTTAACAGTGGATAAAACATTAGCAGCTTGTTCACCTCCCATTACAGACACTCTAGAATTTGGCCAAGTCCACATAAATCTTGGATTAAATGCTCTTCCGCACATACCGTAATTACCTGCTCCAAATGACCCTCCAATAATTACAGTAAATTTTGGAACATTTACTGTGGATACTGCAGTAACTAGTTTTGCTCCGTCTTTAGCTATACCAGCTTCTTCATATTTTTTACCTACCATAAAACCAGAAATATTTTGTAAAAATATAAGTGGTATTTTTCTTTGGCCACATAACTCTATAAAATGAGCGCCTTTTTTTGAACTTTCTGGAAATAAAATTCCATTATTTGCAATAATGCCAACGGAATATCCCATAATTTTTGCAAAACCTGTAACCAAAGTTGGTCCATATAATTTTTTAAATTCTAAGAATTTACTCCCATCCACTATTCTAGCGATTACTTCTCTTACATCATATGGAACTGATAAAGAGGATGGTATAACTCCATAGATACTTTTTAAATCATAATTTGGTTCTTCTGATTTTATTAAATCAATATCTTCATTCTTTTTCTTATTAAAAGTAGCCACAATATCTCTAGCTATTTTTAGAGCGTGCTTATCATTTTCTGCTAAATGATCAGTAACTCCACTTTTTTTACTATGCAGCTCTCCTCCTCCAAGATCTTCTGCACTAACTACTTCGCCTGTTGCAGCTTTTACCAAAGGAGGACCACCTAAAAATATTGTTCCTTGATTTTTTACTATTATACATTCATCACTCATTGCGGGAACATATGCTCCCCCAGCCGTGCATGAACCCATTACAATAGCTATTTGAGGAATACCCATAGCCGACATATTTGATTGATTATAAAATGTTTTACCAAAGCCTTCTTTATCTGCAAACATCTCACTTTGATTGGGTAAATTTGCTCCACCTGAATCTACTAAGTAAATACAAGGAAGGTGATTTTCTAATGCTATATCTTGCGCTCTTAACTGTTTTTTTACTGTTATTGGATAATATGTGCCTCCTTTTACAGTAGCATCATTAACAATAATTACACATTCTCTTCCAGAAATACGACCAATTCCAGTAATAAGTCCAGATCCAGGAGCCTCATCATTATATTGACCGTATGCAGCAAGAGATGAGAATTCTAAAAATGGAGACCCAGGGTCTAGTAAATATTGTATTCTCTCTCTAGGTAAAAGTTTGCCCCTAGCAATATGCCTATCAATTGCTTCTTTACCTCCTCCCATTTGAGAAAACATAACTTTATTTTTAAGGTCATAAACTAGACCTTCCATAATACTAGAGTTTTTTATATATTCTTTAGAAGTTTCATCTACCGTACTCTTAATAATATCCATTTACATTCTTTCTAATTTAAACATCGTTCTAAAGCGATAGCAGTAGCTTCTCCACCACCTATGCATAATGAAGCTACCCCTTTATCTACTTTATACTTATGCATTGCTGCGATTAAAGTAGCTATAATTCTAGCTCCTGATGTTCCAACAGGGTGCCCTAATGCACATGCTCCTCCATGAACATTGACTATTTCAGGAGATATGCTTAAGTCTTTCATTGCAGCCATAGGCACAACTGCAAAAGCTTCATTTATTTCAAATAATCCAACATCTATGATATTCCAGCCAGCCTTATCTAAAACTTTTTGAATAGCGCCTATTGGAGCCGTTGTAAACCATGCAGGATCATGACTATTGGTTGCGTGTGCAACAATTTTAGCTAATGGAATAGAATTCTTATTCTTTGCTTCTTCTTTAGTCATCATTACTAAAGCCGCAGCACCATCGGAAATGGATGAAGAGTTCGCTGCCGTAACTGTTCCAGTTTTACTAAAAGCAGGTTTAAGGTTTGAAATTTTTGATATATCAGCAGAAAAAGGTTGTTCATCATTAGTAATTTCTTGTGACCCTTTACGAGTATTAATAATTACAGACACCATTTCTTCTTTAAAAGAACCGTCTTCATTTGCCTTTTTTGCTCTCTCTAAAGACCTAATAGCAAAATTATCTTGCTCTTCTCTAGTAAACTGATATGCCTCAGCTGTAGCTTCTGCATAAGCACCCATTAAACGACCTGGTTCATAGGCATCTTCTAACCCATCTATAAACATATGATCTTGAACCTGAGCATGCCCCATTCTTAAACCACTTCTTACTTTTGGAAGAATATATGGGGCATTAGACATGCTTTCAATACCTCCTGCTAAAGTAACAAAACTTGATCCTGCCAATAACTGATCATGGGCTATCATTGCAGCCCTCATACCTGATCCACACATTTTATTTATGGTTGTTGCGCCTGCAGTATTTGGAATACCAGCACCTATTGCAGCTTGCCTTGCTGGAGCTTGACCCATACCAGCTGGTAAAACACAACCAATTACTACATCATCTATATCTTCTGCTTTAATTCCAGCTTTTTTAATAGCCCCTTTTATAGCAATACTTCCTAAATTTGGTGCATTTTCAGAAGACAAACTACCTTGAAAACTTCCCATAGGAGTTCTAGCCATACCTGTAATAACAATATCCTTTTTATTCATTTTCTTTTCCTACTCATCTACATTGATTTATACAAATAATCATTTGGGATTGACAAATTTGTTCAAATTCAGGGTTAGTGCCCTCAATTTTAATACATGCATCTCTTCTTTTGAGGCACACTTTTGCACAAATTTTTGTTTGTGTAGCCTTCTCCTCAGGGTCATAAGGAAATTCTGGTTTATTATCCTGTGCAAAAGCAATAATATTGTTAAATGTCAAAAATATAAAAGCTAACAAAATTAAAACAAATCTAATATTTAGATGCTTTATATTTAAAGACATAACTTTACTCCTAAATTGATTCATTAAAAATTTCTCTGCCAATTAGCATTCTTCTTATCTCACTAGTGCCTGCTCCAATTTCATATAACTTAGAATCTCTTAAAAGTCGTCCTACAGGGTAATCATTAGTATAACCATTACCACCTAAGATTTGAATTGCCTGCAAAGCAATTTCTGTACATTTTTCAGCCGAGTATAAAATAGCACCTGCTGAATCTTTCCTAGTAGTCTCACTTCTATCGCAAGCTTGAGCCACATTATAAACATAAGATTTAGAAGCATTCATCGAAGTATATATATCTGCTAATTTACCTTGCATTAATTGAAAACTACCAATAGGTTTCTCAAATTGTTTTCTTTCATGAATATATGGAACTATTATATCCCAACAGCTTTGCATCACACCAAGTGGACCCCCTGCTAAAACTACTCGCTCATAATCTAAGCCACTCATCAATACTTTTGCCCCTGAATTTATTTCACCTAATACATTTTCTTCTGGCACTACACAATTATCAAATATAAGCTCGCAAGTATTAGAACCACGCATACCTAATTTGTCTAACTTTTCACCCGTAGAAAAACCTTTAAAATTTTTTTCAATAATAAATGCTGTAATACCTTTAGAGCCAGCACTCTTATCTGTTTTAGCATATACAACTAAATAATCTGCATCTGGCCCATTAGTTATCCACATTTTTGAACCATTTAAAATATAATGATCCGTTTTTTTTGTGGCAATCGTCTTCATTCCTACAACATCTGATCCTGCTGCAGTTTCACTCATAGCTAAAGCACCAACTTTTTTTCCAGAAATTAAACCTGGAAGATATTTTTCACGTTGTTGATCATTCCCATTTAATCTTATCTGATTTATACATAAATTTGAATGTGCTCCATAAGAAAGGCCTACTGAAGCAGAAGCTCTACTAATCTCTTCCACACAAACTGTATGCTCCAAATATCCTAAACCACTTCCACCCCATTTTTCTTCAACAGTAACACCAAGTATTCCTAAACTTCCCATCTTTTCCCATAAATCAGCAGGAAAATTATTCTTCTTGTCTATTTCAGCTGCTCTTGGTGCAATTTCATTTTGTGCAAAACTAGATACAGTTTCTCTAATCATATCCGCTGTTTCACCTAAATAAAAATTGAAATCTTCTGGTCTATTAATAATCATTCTATCTCCAAATAACTTAGGTTAATAAAATTTTTGCTAAACCTAAAAATACAAAGAAACCTACTACATCTGTTACCGTAGTCAACAAAATAGAAGCCCCTAATGCAGGATCAATTTTCCAACGTTGCAGCAATAAAGGAATTGAGGCACCAAAAAAACCGGCTACAAACAAATTAAATAACATAGCTAATGCTATGACTATCCCTAGTCCCTGCTCACCAAACCATAAAGTAGCAACTAAACCAACTATAATGGCAAAAATAATACCATTAATAATACCCACTAATATTTCTTTACCAAATACTCTTAATGCATTTGACTGATTTAATTCCCTTGTTGCAAGAGCTCTAACTGCAACTGTTAAAGTCTGAGTACCAGCATTACCTCCCATTGAAGCAACGATTGGCATTAAAACTGCTAATGCAATAATTTGCTTAATTGTACCCTCAAATATACCTATCGCAATTGACGCTAATATAGCTGTTAGTAAATTAACAAATAACCAAGTAAATCTACTTCTTGCTGTTTGCCAAGCAGCCATATATATATCTGTATCTCCCGATATACCAGCCAGCTTCAACATATCTTCTTCTGCCTCTTCCTGTATAACTTCTACAACGTCATCGACTGTTACCATGCCTATTAATCTGTTTTGAGGATTTACTACAGGTGCAGATGTCAAATCATATTGTTCAAATAAAAAAGCCATATCTTCTTGGTCCATTGCTACAGGAACAACGACAGGTTCAGTAGTCATAATATCAGATAAAACTACTTTTCTTTCACTTCGCATTAGTTTATGAAGTGGAAGTGTTCCTACTGGAATATGTCGAGGGTCCACAATAAATATTGCATAAAATTGATCTGGTACTTTTATTGAACCTCTCAAATAATCAATTACCTGCCCTACATTCCAATAACGCGGAACAGCAACATAATCTCTCTGCATTAATCTACCTGCAGACATTTCTGGAAACTCTAACGCTTGAATAATTAAGTTTCTAGCATCACCTGCAATTTGATTTAAAAGCTCAGCTCTTTTTTGTGTATCTAAGGTTTCTAGAATATAAGCCGCATCATCTGTATCTAACTGACCAATTAAATCTGCTAATATACTAGGTTTATAATTTTCTATTACATCCTTTAATACTTGTTCATCTAAAGATGCTAAAGTATCTGGAGGCAATCTATTTTGTAAAATAGAAAATAATATTTTTCTATCTTCTTGAGATAAAATTTCAAAAATATCTGCAATATCTGCAGGATGTAAAGATAGAATATCTTCTTCTAAACCTTGCTGATTTTTAACT
>ENA-OREN01003883-OREN01003883.1-marine-metagenome-genome-assembly--contig:-NODE-3883-length-13482-cov-9.196792_pt1 | contig 13482 bp, 14 predicted proteins | sample MGYA00248624_ERZ508555 | MGnify/ENA primary metagenome ERZ508555 (study PRJEB26222, sample SAMN06267773) | marine metagenome | isolation source: Saanich Inlet, British Columbia, Canada | place...
GCGGACGGCGAGAATCGAACTCGCGTCTCCAGCTTGGGAAGCTGGGGTAATAGCCATTATACGACGCCCGCATTTAGTGTAATCTTCTGACGGAAATTATAATAATTAAATCATAAAACCAAAGTTTGAGTATAGCTCTATATCCCCTTTTTTATATCCCTTTGCATCATTTTCGGGCATTTTTTGATTATTTTTCATAGATAAAATATCTGGAAAAGCTCTGGTTAATTCTATTTTATCAAGATTCACATATTGATGGGTCATTTTGGGGTCTGTATGACCAAGCGCATAACATAATGTGAACTCTTGTCCTGTGAGGAAATACAATCTGGAAGCAAAAGTTTTCCTGAGATCGTGGAATTTCCCATTAATTTCTGACCGAATAAGGGCTTTCTTGAATACACGGCTAAACACTTTTATTGTGTACTCTCTATGTTTTCTTCCACGTCGAAGTTGTTCATCTACCCACTCATTCATTCGAATTATTGTTGTCGCTTGAAATTCCGTCAATTGCACAAATCGCTGATAGCTATTTTTAGTTGAACTCCCTTTAATTATTTTAAGCCTAAAACCATCATCATCCATTACCAGATCATTATTAAATGGTTCTGACAATCTTAAACCTGTATCGTGGTAAAGACGAAATGCATCCACAAACAGTTGCACATCATCATCATTCATTTTTGCTTCTTTATGCGGGAATCCTTTCTTTACATTTTCCAGAATCTTTTTAAAGTCCGATGTGCTATAATAATTAACTGGCGTAGAAATTGTATATAATTTCTTTATTTTATATGATTGCTGTGTTAGCCCTTCATCATAAAGCCAGTTAAGAAATGTCTGTAGACATCTAAGATGCCTGTTTACCGTATGGGGGCTTAATTCAACAAGCTTATTTTTTAATAGACTGAAATGCCTTGGTTGAATCCTTTCAATATATTTAATATGGGTTAATCTTGAAAATTTATTTAAATCTCCAACATAAAGATCAATTGTCTTTTCACTAATTCTTTGTCCAATTAGATAATGTTTGTATCGGTTAACAGCATCATCAAACAAATGGTGTGTGGTAACGATTGTGCCACCCTTTCTCTGCCAATCAAGACCTTCCTTTATTTTTTTTGTACCCTCAGCTCCATATTTCTCATACGCCGACATAATCTCCCCTTTTAAAGATGTAAATGCTATTTTATCTCTTCTATGTTTCGCAGTTTGTACGCTATCTGTTTTTAATGGGAATAATACTTCATATTGAGGGTTACCCCATCTAATGCGTGTATAATACATTTTATTTTTTTTTAGTACGGGAAGGGTACGAAACGATTTATTTCTTATTGCCATAATAATACTCCAAACAAAAACCCCCCATAAAGATGACTTCCGTTCCAATGAAACGGTGGGGCGTTACCGCTAACCACATCTTGATGAGGGAATTGACTTTTTGTAAGATATTCATTGGATTTAAGTACTGCATATTACTAATCAATTGCCTTATTGTTCTATAATTAATCATTAGCCTTCGATCCAATTGTTAATCCATTGGTGCTTAAACATCCGTTTTCGATAACGCTTAATACTTTTTAGTTCACCCATCGAAATAGCTTTATTGATTGTAGAACGAGAATACCCTGTCATTTGAATTACATCAGAAATTGATAACCAGATTTTGATCACATGATTATCAATCTTACTTTCAATCAGCTCCAAACGCTCTAATACCAAATAAATTAATTCATCTCGTTCTGTCATTTTATTCTAATTGATGTTGACTATTTTGTCCAATTGATATATTCGCTACAGCTATAGATTTCGAATAAGCTCATCCGCTTGAGCTTCAATTTCGGATTGTATCTCTTTTCTAATTTCGTTGCGGACTTCTTCAATGTTCAAATCGTACTCATTTTTATTTCTAAACTTCCCAAGCATAGCGAAGGCGGTCTTCGTCGCCTCAACTTTCCCGGCTTTGCTTTGCTCAATCAAGTCATTGGCGAAATAGACAGCTCGTTTGCCAAGTACAACATCTACATGACTCACGATTTTATCTTTCATTTTAGACATTCTTTGACTTAGAGCTGATGAACTTATGCCAAGCTTTTTTGCTATACTCTCTTGAGTTTGATTGAAACCCATACCGTCCAACGCATCCAGAATTTGTTGATCTGATACTCTTTTTTTTCTTCCCATAATTAAGCTACTTTCATTTTATTATTGTCGAACAACATCCTTAATAGGATAAGTCAATTTTCTAATCCGAAAATCTTTGCCATCCCCAGTATCAATAATGATCTCTTTAGCTAACAGGTCATGTTTCAAGGCGTTGTATTTTGATACCGCTTTTCCCTTTGCCGTTTTTACTCCAACATTTTTGGAGTTCTTTTTATTTGCTTTAATCTGATTATGCGTTGCCATGAAAAAAATAGGTTGATTTTAGGGTTTCTGTATTTTTTCTACTCTTTTGTTTGATCGTTTTCTTTCTCTGTCTTTCCTTTTCCTTTATGCCTACTATTATGGTAATAATTAAGATACCCCTCAAATTAGGGGTGTTAATCCATGAAAATAGGAATATGATTAAAATGGTTCACTTTCCGTCGTGAAATTACGTTATTCTGCATTTGTTAAGACCCCACAGGATGGGGTGGCATGACTTGTAATGACCCCTTTTTCAAGGGGAGTAACTCCATTTATGCCCCCTTTTTCAAGGGGTGTAACTTTACTTTTCTGTTTGAATCTTGTATTTTTTCCAATTAAATTTTTGGGGCTTTTGGGGATTTCTGCTTCCCAGTTTTCGCTCGGGAAGCGTTTCCATCGTTGCTCGGTGGTTAAAACCCCCACCACAAATAACATTTTATATTTTGACATGTCTCCACGAAATTTTCCGCCTCGGTATGTCTGTCGGATCAGCCCTACTTCTATAAGTTTATTTCGAGCATTTAAATAACAGCTTGAACTATTGGTCTGGTATCTTTTTCTAAACTGGCTTTCAGAAAAGGAGAGTTCGCCATTGTTTGTTGCACACCACTTCTTTCCACGTCCACCAAAATTTTTGTTCGCCCAGTCGATCTCGGCAATTAAGTCATGAAGCAAATTCCGTCCATTTTTCGTTAGCGATTGGTATGCGGGGCTATAATAAAAGTTGTTCGCGTAGTAAAAACCACCACGGCTTTCAGGTGCTTTACCCATTAAAAAAACTCAAAAGTTCTTTACACTTTATTAAATTCGTTCCTTTGATAAAATCATCTAAAAGTGAAAACTTAATCTCGCCATTTCTAATTTTATCCCATCTCATAACATCATCTCTTTTCATAATTTCTCCTTTTTTTGTAAAAAAAAAGCCTCGACCGTTCGTGGTCGAGGCTTCAAAGTTTTTGAGCATCCTCTAATTTATGGGCTTTTGCCCGATTCTCGTGACACAGTTTAACAATTATTAACAGAAGATAAAATAAAAATATTCAATTTTAATTCTTTCTTCTGCAAAATCCATCTTTATATTAAATATTCTTTTCCCATATAACTCCGCCATTCACCTTGCGTCAATGCAGGTATTTTATTTTGCTTACAAACTCGAATGGTATGTCCTGTTCCACCTGTCAATGGTTTTTCGGGATCAACATAAAAAATGCCCAAAGTTGCAGGGTTTAGTTTTATGCCATCAGATCCAATCACCTTTAATGAATCGCGTAATAAATACATGGCTTTGTAGCTTAATCTATTGCGTATTCCTTTATCAAAATAATAATCAATTAAATTCGCAATTGATGGATAGGATTTTATGGTTTCCGCTTTTAATTGCGCCTGTTCAAATGTCGGAATTTCATCCAAAGAAACGATTCGTGCCTTTTTATGTAGCTTTGATTTACGCATAGTTTTGTAGGGAATCACGTATTCCAAAAGAGATGGATTTATATTAGCTATACCTTGTGCAAACGCCTCATCTGTTCCACTGGCATTGCCTGTCCTAAATTTAACATCTGGACAGCCAAGCGCCAATTGCTCTGCAAAAGAAATAAGACTTGGCTCTTTTGTTTTAGGAAGATTTCGGGTTCCTTCCAATAGCACGACTGCATTTTTAGTATTTTTAATTTGATGAATTAGTTCTTTCATATCTTGCAACATAACATGTTATGTTATAACTTACGTCATGCAAAAGACATTAAGCAAGAAGCAATTTACAATTGGTGAGTTGGTTTATGAGACAGGATTTAAAAAACGGACTATACACTATTATAGTCAAAAAGGTGTCATTCCTGCCCCCATAGGGCAAGGTTTAGGTGCTTATTATACTCAAGTTCATCTTTTTAGATTAAAGCTCATCAATCACATGAAAAAATCTCATTTAAAGCTTACAGGAATCCGAGAAGCCTTTAATGCAATGAGCGTTGATGACTTAAAAACATTGCTAAACAAGATTGAAAATGAAGAAGCCAATTGGAAGTTAGACTCATTAGAAAATTGGATGGTAGAAGCGCCGAAAACATCGCCAGAAGACATTCCTCTTTTCCAGCGAACGAGAGACGTAAAAGAACCAGAAGAACAAGCTACTTACAAAACAAATTATCTCGAAACGGTAAAGCGAAAAAAACCAGAAGCCACAAGTTGGGATAAAATTACGCTGGAAGATGGAGTAGAGGTTCATATTCGTTCTGACAAATTACGAAAAAAAACAAATATCTTAGATGCAGTTAAACAATTATTGGAAGAGAAGGACTATGAGAAATAACTTAGTCTTTATTGATTGAACGCCTAATAATTGTTATATGCCTGTAAAAGATAATAATGATACATCTTAATAGCAATTCGATATAAAATGGCAATATTAGAAAAAGCAATAGAAATCGCAATTAATGCCCATAAGGGGCAGATAGACAAGGCAGGACAGCCCTACATTCTACATCCTTTAAGAATGATGTTTAACGTGGAAAGGCACGATGAAAAAATTGTGGCTATGCTTCATGATGTGGTTGAAGACAGTGATTGGACAATAGATCAATTGAAAGTAGAAGGTTTTTCTGAAAATATTCTTGAAGCCGTATATCGATTAACTCGAAAAGATAAAGACAGCTATGAACAGTTTATAAACATTGCAGGTGGACATCCAATCTCTCGGAAAGTAAAAATAGCGGATTTGATTGATAATATGGATTTAAATAGAATTTCTAATCCGACAGAAAAAGATTTTGCGCGTATTGAAAAATATAAAAAAGCCATGACTGTTTTAAGTGGACAGTAAACAGGCACTTTTAGATTTTACCCTGAAGAATGCATTTTCTATTCAGCGAGAAGCAATTAAACTTATTTCATGTAGTGGTAATTGTTATGTTTAAAAAATTTGATGTAAAACCTTCCACTGCAGAGCTATGGTTTAAATCTGGATATTTAAGTTTTAATCCTGTAAGAATGGTTGAATTAAATGATAATCAAGTGATTGAATTTGAATTTGTAGCATCAATATTTTTATCGGGAATTTCGCTTGATTCTATCCATGTCTTGTTGAGCAAATTAGACAAACCCTATCGCTATGATTTAAGAGATGTATTTTACAATTTTTTGTTAAATGAATGGGAATACATTGAAGACCGATCAAAATTGACGCCCAGTTATCTATATGGATAATAATCAAACCCATTGCCCAAATTGTAATTCAATAAAAGTTATACCCATAAGGTATGGTTTGCCTTCATCGGCAATGTTAGAATCTCAAAAGCGTGGCAAAATCGCCTGTGGTGGCTGTGTCGTTAATGATGATAGTAATACACGACATTGTACATCCTGCGAGCATTCTTGGCGACCGTTCCATCAATCGAAACTATATCCTATTCTAAAGGAAGCTGAAAAGGCTCAATTCGTAGAGACGGAGAAGGATGCTGTTATCGCCTATGCCAAAGCATGGAATCGCTTAGATGCTTCATATTTGACCCATTACCTTGCATTAGATGTGGTCAATGAATCCCAATATGTTTTAGAACCCATTAAAGGAAAGATTAAATATATTAGATTTTTGAAAAATAAAATAAAAACAATTAAAAATGGCGCTGATGATATGCGCGTATTTGTTCAGTTGGCGTCCATCCGAGACTTAGTGGGGAAAAAGAGATATTGTGCTATTATTTCTCAGAATAAGAACGAATACGTTATTTTATTTCAAGTGGGGAATGGAAAGATAAAACGAATTGATTTATGTGAAATACCCTCTGCGAAAAATGCGGTTAAAACAGAAGTTTATCCTGGATTAGGTAGAGGCGAAAATTAGTTAAATAGAGTTTCTGGTCGTTTCCATATCTTGATACTACGAAGGTAAGGCTGGATTGCTTGACCTAAATCAGATTGAAATATTTAAATTTTCATTCATTGAATTTTTAAACCCCGAACTATTAGAATGGTTATATAGAGGCAAACCAATAAGCTTATAATTTCTATTTTCTACTTTTAATATTTTTTTATTCCCATATTTTTCAAGAATTTGCTCTAAAAATACTTCTTTCCAACCTTCTTTGCTATTTCTAAATCCATCTTCAGAATCTTTAAACTGCGACCCTTTTGGCTCAATGAAAACTTGGTAAAACATTTGTTTCTTTTTTGCTTTTAGAAATAATAGGAAATCGGGCTGAAATCCACGACCTTTTTCAAAATCGTAAATTTTATAAACTTCTTCATTTCGTAGCAGATAGACTTTTTCATATTTGGCTTCAAAGTTTCCCATGGTGTCCATAAGAAATTTAATTAATTCATCCTCTTCACTTGTCCCATGATAATGATTTAGAACATACCAATTTTTCTTTTTGAGTTCATTATTCAAATATTCGCTTTCAGGTTCTTTCACAACCGATTTTACTTTTATCCAATCCATTTCATTAAATGGGATAGAATTAAAATCTGAACCAATAGATGGATTAGAAATATTTTTTAATTCCATGGCAATCTTTCCAAAAAATACAACAAGCAAATTTAGTTTATCATTATTGCTTACTTGTTCGAGTGTTTTTATCCATTTTGGAACAATAAGTTTTATTGAAAAATTACCGAGAAACTTATCCTTTAATGCATCATGGATTGATGAAATGTGTAATTCATCTTTTAGACGATCGAATCGTAAAATTGAATCGTCTTTTTGTGCGTGAATATTGATGGCTTTATGGATGATGTGCCTGTCAAAATCTATGAGCCGTAATGATAGTGTTGTTCTTTCAATTTCATCCACTCGTAAGCGCTCGACATCTTGGCTCTCTTCATTTTCCATATTGACGGATGTTTCAGTAATATTAAATCGTTTAATTTCATGGGTTAATTCAAAATCCTTACGAATTTCATCAAGTGTCTTTTTTCTTCTTTTCGGGTTAGGAAGTGGTTCATTTTTATATAATTGAATTTCTTCAAAAAATGCTGCTTGGTCTAAATTCAACTCTAATTGAAATTTTTGAATCACTTTATCTTTTTGCGGCAATAAATCCTGTTTTTTAAGTTCACCAATTAATTCACTAATATATTTAGGATCACTATCACTGTGAAAATAAAACTCTTCCAGGACTCTCATTTCATGGTCAAGATTATTGTCAAATTTTCGTTTATTGACCTCATGGTCTTCAAAAGGGAATGGATAATATCGAATACCTCGCCCAATCAATTGAACTTCGGAGACGGTCGTTTTTCCTGCTCGTCTTTCACCAGTGACTGTTGCTCCTTCATCTCGTCCTTTATACAAACGGACAATATCGTAAAGATTCAAAACATCCCAACCCTCAGTAAGCTTTTTTACTGTGAATATGGCTCGAATATGATTATTTTTGTTTTCAAGGCTGTTTAAACGTTTATCTGTCTTTTCATCAGTTTTTTCTATCGTCTTTGTTCCAGATTTAGAATTGGTAATTATACAATGTCGTTCTTGAAAATGAGACTTTAGATAGGTGATGATATTTTTTAATGAAACATTATTGCTTTTATCCTCAATATATCGCTGAATATCAATAATCCGACTTTTCCCCTTTTTGTATGTTTCGGTAATGTTGGCTAATTCTTCCTCTTTTTCTTTCAATTCAATTAAAAAATCAAAATCATCCAAAGAAAGATTTTTAATTAAATCTTTGAAGTATTTATAATCTGCTTCCGAATTATTACCATCTGATTTGTCAATATATTTACTTCGGAAAAGAATAACCGGTTTAAAATTGATAAGACCATTATTTAAAGCAATTTCATGGCGATACCAATTAAAAAGTAATGCCTGAAGAATACGCTGTTTTTTATCGAAAGAAGACGACACCAAATTAATTTCTTTGGTATAGCCAGCTTGTAAAAATGCTTTAAGGTCAAATTTATAAATGATTTTATCTTCGTATTTTTCCAACACTTGGGCAATCTCTGGAATGGTTGCCGTAAACTCTAATAATATATTTTTATTACCACTTTTTCCATTTTTCTTTAGAATGAGTTCTATGACTGTATGCTCCCAGCCCTTTTTTTCTTTTTCTTCTTTTGTCCCTTTTAATTCAGTGCCTGACAATTCATCCTGAATAACAATATTTTTTGTATTTGTATTAAGATGATGAGCTTCATCTGCAAGCATGACGATGTTCTTTTTATGTAAATCATTGAGTGTTGTTCGATTCTCCCTCTCAAGATGTATATCATTATATAGCTTTTGAATCGTGGTAAACTTTATTTCTATTCCTTGTGGGTTATTGCTGAAATTTTCAACTTTTTTAATTATAACCGTTTTATCATCAATCACAATTTTTTCTTTAAACAGATATTTATTGTGCATGCTGTCGATGAAATTATTTTCAGTTTTATCAACAATATTATTTTGATTTACAAAAAATATAAAATGTCTGTATCCTTGTTTGAAGTAGTATAAAACAGTGGCTGCCATCACAAGTGTTTTTCCTGTTCCTGTCGCCATATTAAACATTAGATGAGTTGGTTCTGCTTCATCTCTCTTCTTTTTTTCATTCAACAAAAAATATCCAAGCGATTCTTTTTGCCATGAAAATAATTCGTATTTTATGTTAGTTAACATATACTCTGGGATAGCAGGAATTGGCGTTCCAAATTTAATGGCTGATTTTATTTCTTCATGTAATGCCGGCATTGTTAGTTTTCATCACCATAAAATTGTGCGGTCAACTCTTGATCATTTTTACTAATCCCAAATTTCTTATCTGCCATTTCTGATTTTTGCACATACATTTGATTCAAATCAAGCATAGTTAAAAACATTCGTTTTTGTTCGGCGAGTGGAAGTTTCTTAAAATTCTTTTCTTTGATTACTTTTTCTTTAAACTCATTGATTTTTAGATTATAATTCAAAAAATATTTTTCATAAAGTGTATCAAATAGCTTTTCTAACTCCTTCAAATTCTTGCATCTATTGATTTTTTCTTTTGCTATTTCATTCCATTTTGCAAGTTCACAATAAATAAAATCTCCACCGCCTTTCCAATTATTGTCCTTGGTTATTCCACTTTTCTCACCATTTAAAACGCCCTTTAGCCTTGTTTTCAGTATATCTATATGATCATCTAATTGTTCAATTAAAATATATCTTCTATCTGTTTTATGTGCTGCCGAGGCTGTTGTCCCACTTCCACCAAAAAAATCTAAAACAATTTCATCTTTTTTGGTACATAATTTGATAATTCTTTCGATTAATTTTTCAGGTTTTTTTCCGAATCTTAAATCAACACCACCTTCATTAGACAAATTATTAATTCCTATATCAGTCCAGATATCTCCTAATGAAACTACAGGAGTTTTTTCACCTCTTATTTCCATTACTTTTTCTGCTGCAAAGTTTACATCCTCATGATTATAAATGAAGTAATAGGATTGATCAGGATTTATTATTCTTGAAAACTTATTTTTAGGGTAATTTGAATAATCAGCCCCTCTATTTACTGCAGTTCTAAAAATTAAATCTGCATTTTCTATCTTAAACTTTGTAACTGCTTTTTTGTCTTTTGTATCTATTCCGGCATTCAAAATAGCTTTTGATAAAGTTATTATACCCCATTCATTACATTCTTCATCACTATATCCATTTTTATTAACAAATGATTTGTATCTGTCTAATGCTTTTTCCCATGTAGTAGGGGCATATTGCGGATATAGTTCTATTATTCGAGTCTTTGTATAAAATAAAATATATTCTTTTATTTTTGGTAATTTTATTTTTTTATGTGCCATTTTAACGCCACTTAAATGAGACATCTGAACACATATTGTGGTATGGAAATTATTTCTTCCAAAAATATCATCGCAAATAATTTTTAAATGAGCTTGTTCTATATCATTTATTTGAATGAAAATCATTCCATCACTTCTCAATAGATTTTTCGCCACTTCTAATCGATTTTTCATAAAAGTTAACCAAGTAGATTGGCTAAAATTATCATTATATCCAAAAGAATCAGAACCTGTGTTATACGGTGGGTCTATATAAATTAGTTTCACTTTTCCTGCGAATTGTTTTTTCAAGCTGTGTAATGCTAAAAGGTTATTTCCTTTAATGATTAAATTTTCTTTTATTGTTCCGACAGTATCTCTCTTTATCTCTCCTATTTTCTCCTCGCCGGTTTTGGTAAACCGCTTCCAATTCACCAAAGCTTTATCATCAAATAATCTATCAATTTCATCATGGGCTAAAACTTGATTAAAAAATATCTCTTTTCGCTTGGCTTGTTTTAATTCGTAATGCCCTTCTTCATCTATTTCTTTAACAATTTTTCGCCCGTCTTTTATTTTATTTCCATCTTCATCGAGTTTATCTATGTAAGTTGTTTCTTGCCATTGGTAATAATCATCCATTCCTTCTTCCGTGCTTTGTCCTCCTTCTAATACGCAGTCCTTAAATGGAAAATCAAGAACAACATCATCATTGTCTTTTAAAAATTTACCGTTTGAGCTCAATCCAATTTGGTTTTCAAACTGTGTGTAAGAATTATCAATTTTATTTTCATCCAAATAAAAACTGAAATCATCATTTTTAAAAACATAAGCATTTTTGGTCTTTATAAAAAATTTGTCTTTTGTAACTTTATTTTTAAGTAAAAGAGAAATTAAATCATCATCTAATTTTTCAATAAAATGATGTATTTGAGTCGAATTGAGTTCACCATTTTTATCAAGAAATCGTTTGTCCTTTTTAAGGATATTTTCAATTTGTTGTTTTAATTCCAAGTAACCCCCGTCAATAATTAAATACTTTCATTTACACATTAAGGAGGAAAAAGGGGGGAAGTTCGCTAAACGAAAGACCCCTTGATACGCCTCAAGTGGTAATCGCTAAACGACCGCAATGATTTAATTCCCAAAGGACAGCGTTATCAAGGGGCAGTTATGCCCGCTTGATTGTCCTTTGAAAATTCACGGTTTAATCCAGAATTAGAATCATTGAAAAAAGCAATCGTTTAGCGTTGGGATATTAATACATTTTTGAACATACAATCAAAGTGAATCATGAATGGATTTTGTAAATTCATCCTATGCAAAAATCAATTAGTTTAGAGATTAAATCACGTTTGGCTAAAGTAGAGAGAAATAATGATGTTAAAATTCTATATGCCATTGAATCCGGGAGCCGGGCTTGGGGGTTTGAATCTACATGAAAGACCACCAACAACTCACCGTTGGCATCTACTACTTTGGAAGAATTGCCTTGAAAGGATAAGATGTTTTGCAGTAACTTTACGTAAGAAACAGCTTCGGCATCTCCGGTTTGCGGAGTAGAAATACTCGTCAATGCACCGGTCTTTAAGGATGCTTGGAGCTGTTTTTTTAGTATAACATCATGCAAGTAAAACCGTTGTGTGTTTTTATCCTTTAAGACAACAACGACCGATATGTATTTTTCTCCTCCAATTTCAATGGGTGCAGATATTAAATATCTATCCGTTTTATTTCTATCATTATTAATTCTTGATGAGATTATTTCACCATTTTTAATTATACTTGGAACTGCTTTGAACGCAACAGCTTTTTTTCTCCTTAATCCATGGCTTAATGAATCTTTTACTCCCCTTTCTTCCAATAAGACTTCTCCGATAGTATTATTCGTTACCTTCCCTCCATATTCTTCCATATACCATTTAGCCACTCTTGGAACAATAGACTCTCCATCAATTTTTTGAAACTCATCACCCTTCAATGAAATAATCGGATCCCCATCTAAAAAGGCTTTTTGTTGTCCTTTCTCCCAATCCCCAAACCATTTCTTAAAGGTAGGCGTTCTAACAATTTGCCATAATTCCTCATCAAGATTAGACTTCTCACCATTCGGGGCAAGCAAATTGCCGTCTTTGTCTTTAATGAGTTCAATAGACTTTGCTTCTTCTATGGCATTTGGCTCAATTTGGTTCTTTTGAAAGGCTAACTCTCCGCCTACGCCCTTATTCTGCCGTTTGGCATACTCTGCCATTACATCACTTGCAACCTCGTGAACACGCTCTAAATCTTTAATAAAATGACGGATCCCGTGAGCAGACGCATTGAAACGTAATTGTTTTAAAATACTATCTAAAATATCTATTAATTTCTGGAATAATTCAGGCGATTTCGCATAAACCTTCTGCCAAAATCCTTTATCCCTAAAAGCGTCGCCCATGACATCAGAGACAAATTCCTCAAAGATTTTATCGTTGTTGCCTTTTAATTCTGTATATCTTTCTGCATACTTCCTTAAAATCCCATCACGATTATTGCTTTCCTCTGCAACAACATCATAAAGTTTATCGTATAAATCGGGGTGTTCTTGCCGTAATCTGTGGACTAATTCATGCCCAGTAGAAAACAACATTGAGTGAGTCGAGTCTTGGGTTTCTGTGTTTACAAAAATGCTCCCATGTAATGTCATGGCATTAAAAGCAAAACCTGATTTTGTTGTGCCGGGGTTAATGAAAAACCCCTTCTGATTAAATATATCTAAGAGACTACGTGTTGCCTGAAATTCAGGCGTATTCTTTATTTTTGAGAGTTCCCATCTTCGGCTGAAAGTCTCTCCCATGTAGCTTTCCGTAGTTTTCTGTGCTTCACTTGTAGCGGTGATTGCTCCCTGTCGATGTCCTCTTGTGTAAGGAAGTGCCACCACCCCGTTGAGCATGTTTCCATCTTTACTATTTTTTTGGAGTTATCATTTGATTTGTTTTTTTTCATACACTACCTTCTGTTAATGAACTATCAGATGTTCCTAATGTTAGTGAAAAATTTGTAATAATTATAAGTAAGAATTGAAAAAAAACATTCATGTCGAAAGTGTGTCCACCATAAACGTGTCCACTTTTTAGGTATTAAAGGATATTAGGTATTAAGATTTGATATTCTTGGCAATATTATAGTTTGAGAATGACTCTTTCTAATAATAGAAAAACCCCGTCGTGAAACGGGGTTTTTTCGTCAGAGACAAATGGTATTTTCTCTTAGCGGGACCGACGAGACTCGAACTCGCGACCTCCGGCTTGACAGGCCGGCGTTCTAACCAACTGAACTACGATCCCA
>ENA-OREN01003885-OREN01003885.1-marine-metagenome-genome-assembly--contig:-NODE-3885-length-13480-cov-3.454674_pt1 | contig 13480 bp, 9 predicted proteins | sample MGYA00248624_ERZ508555 | MGnify/ENA primary metagenome ERZ508555 (study PRJEB26222, sample SAMN06267773) | marine metagenome | isolation source: Saanich Inlet, British Columbia, Canada | place...
CGATTACAACATCAATGAGCCGGAAAATCTAAAGCTCTACGGCACCAGCCTGACAGGCGACATTCGAATTAACGACACCCTTCTCTTCAAGACCATCTCCGGGTACGAGGGCAACGAGCGCTCCCTGAAGGTCAATCTGGACGGGATTTTAAGAACGCCGGTTGATCTGCTGGCGTATCCTCACATTGGTATGCCCGAGATTATTTCCTTGTGGCCTGACTTTGCAGAGTTTTCCGACCGGGCTACTGATCAACTGGAAGCGGATGCCCTGTATGCCGGATATATGGACCGACAGGCGGCGGATATTGAGGCTTTCCGGCGGGATGAAAACCTGAAGCTGCCCGCTGATCTGGATTATGCTGCGATTGGATCCTTGTCCAATGAAGTCCGGGGCAAACTGGCCGAAGGCCGCCCCAACACGCTGGATTTGCTGAAAAACAACGAAATCCAACTCGTCATCAACACCCCCTCCGGCCAAGCGCCGCGTGCGGACGAAATCAAAATCCGTACCACCGCCATCTACACCAACACCCCAATCATGACCACAATAGGCAGCGCCAAGGCTGCCGCCGAAGGCATCGCCGCACTGAAGCAAAACGGCTACGGCGTCAAGACACTGCAAGAATTTCTATAGGGCACCCAAGCGCTTGGCCAAGCGCTGTTACTGGTAGATGGCCCAGGGCTGGGCGAAGCCGACGAAGCCGTCGGTTGGCGGGTCGAACGTCTCGTATGTGTCGCCGTAGTGGGTGAGGTGCATCTTCGAGCGCAAGCCGGCGTCGAGTGTTTTCAACTGATCGTAGGTGGCGTGAACCACGCCGGGTTCGTACAACTGACAATCGTGAAAGAGGGTGTCGACGTTGCCCATTGGCAGTTGCTCGAAGAGGAGCGGATCGAACCGTGTGTCGGCCGTGAACAATACGCGGCCGTCGATCAGCAAGCCGGTGGACCAGAATTTCGAGCCAGAGTTGTCGCCCTCGGTCGGAATGTGCACGGTGCGGAAGATTGTCAGGCCGATGCCCTCAATCTCCACTTCGTAAATCTCGCGCGGCGATTTCGCGATCTGGCTGGGAAAGATGAAATCGGCCAAGTCCTCAAACTGGAACGTGCCGTTCTCGCGATGCTCACAACCGCCGCGAAGGGTGCGTTCCCAAAGGATGTCCTTGTACGGCTCAGCGAGAATGAGACGAGGAGTTTTATTGAGGACGTAATGGCTGAACAGCAGAAGTTCCTCCAAGCCGCCGATGTGGTCGGCATGGCTGTGGGTGATGTGGTAGTAGTCAAAATCGCAGACATGGATGCCGCGGGAGGAGAGCACGCGCGGGATGTTTGTGCCGACATCCACCAAAAGAGTCACCCCGTTTTTGGCGATGACAAGGCTGGTTGGGTCGTGTTTCCGGGAGAACGCGGAGCCGACCCCGGGGAAACATAGCGCCAAGCCAGACTGGCTGGCCTCGCGTATGCACTGCATTCCGTCTGTCGAGCCGGCGGCAATTGTCTGGGTAACCTTCATTCCACGTGTTCTGCGAAGTTTTGCTGGGGAAATAGGTATCCTTTTCACCAGTCAATTTGCAACAAAAAAGGTGAGGAAGGTGTTTTGGAATAAACCGGAGTCGCCGTTCCTCATATTCTATATTGGGGGTTGACGCCGTGAAAACCGAAGAGTAGCGTCCAACTCAACGCCAATAGTCTCGGCAAAAAACAATAAGCACTATGAAATCAAAATCAATGAAATGGCTCGGAACCCTATTGGGTTGCCTGAGTTTAGTCACCTTGGTCAGTGTTATCGCCGGCCCAGTCAACGAAAAATGCCCGCTCAGCGGTAACGCTGTAAAAAAGGACGCCACCTATTCGGTAGGGTTCTGCTGCGGCAACTGTCAGAGCAAGTTCACCAAAAATCCGGGTGCCTCCATTCCCAAAGTCAAGGCCGCTCCGATAAACGACGCGTGCCCATTCAGCGGCGATCCCATCAAGGCCACGGCCAACTACAAGGGCGACCTCGTCGGCTTCTGCTGCAATAACTGCAAAGGTAAGTTCGAGAAGGACGCCGACAACCTCATCAAGAAGGTGAAAGTCGCCCGAAAGACGGTGAACGACAAGTGCCCGCTGAGTGGCAAAGCTATTAATCCAAAGAAAACCTACACAGTGGCCTTCTGCTGCAATAACTGCGCCGGCAAATTCAAGAAAGACCCAGCGAAGCATATCGCTAAAGTCAAGTAAGCCACATCCGACAACCATTTAAATAACCGCCCCGGAAACGGGGCGGTTTTTTTTGGTTAGACAAGGTCTTTCAGCGTGTGATGCCCCGATCTCCAGCCTCGACAAAAGCAATAAAGTGCTCCACCTCGGGCAAAGCTTGAACCTCCGCACGAATGGCTTCTACTGCGTTGGCGGCGGTGAGGCCTTTGCGAAACAGAAAACGATGCGCCCGTCGCAGAGCCTCCTGTGACTCTACTGTTACGCCGTTGCGCTCCAACCCCACCTTGTTCACGGCGCGGGTTCGTGCCGGGTTGCCATCCACCATCATGAACGGCGCCACGTCGCTCACTACTTTTGTGCAGCCGCCGATGATCGACATTTTACCCAGACGACAGAACTGGTGCACCGCCGACAAGCCGCCGATGATTGCGTGATTCTCGACAATCACGTGGCCAGCCAGCGTGCCGTTGTTGGACAAAATCACGTGGTCGCCCAGCAGTACGTTGTGGGCAACGTGGCTGTAAGCCATAATGTGGTTGTCCGAACCCACCACCGTCGCCTCGCCGTCGCCGGTGGCGCTGTGTACGGTGGCGTTTTCGCGGAAGGTGTTGCGGTTGCCGATCCGCGTCCATGTCGTGCCGCCCTTCCATTTCAAGTCCTGAGTCTTGAGACCGATGGAGGCGAACGGAAAAAACTCGTTGCCGTTGCCGATCTCGGTGTGGCCGTCGATGACGACATGCGAATGCAGCCGGTTTCCCTCGCCAAGCGTGACGTGCCGGCCGATGACGCAGTACGGGCCAACAACACAGTCGCCGCCGAGAGTGGCCCCGGGATGAATGACTGCGGTGGGATGAATCTCAGACATGACGTGCGCCTGGTCGGTTATGAATTACCCGCGAGGGTGAAGGTGATCTCGGCTTCGCTGACCACCTCGCCGCGTACCGTGCAAACCCCCTTGGCCTTGGCGACCTTGCCACGGGCCCTGAGCAGCTCGATATCGATCTGCAGCACATCCCCCGGCTTAACCGGTTTGCGCCACTTAACTTTTTCAGCCGCCATGAAATAGGCGATCTTGCCTGCGTTGTCGGCCTGCTTGAGCGTGAGGATGCCGGCCACCTGTGCCATCGCCTCGAGTTGCAGCACGCCGGGCATGATCGGGTGTCCGGGGAAATGCCCCTGGAAATAAGGCTCATTGATCGTGACATTTTTCTCCGCGGTAATCTGGTTGCCGTCGATCCTCGTCACCCTGTCCACCATCAGGAATGGATAGCGGTGAGGCAGGATCTGCATGATCTGCTCAGAGTCCAGCGGGGCTGTTGTTTCTTCGCTCACTTGGGGTTGCTTGGGTTGGGTAGGTTGCTTCATCGGTTTGTCGCCCGGCGGGGAAAAGCTTTGCGCGGCCACCAGCGGGCGGCGTGCCTGTTGCAGGATGCACCTGGCCAAGCCGCAGTTGGCGGCGTGCCCCGGCTTGACCGCGACGATGTGCGCGCGCAACGGCGCACCGACGAGGCTCAAGTCGCCGATGATGTCCAGTATCTTGTGCCGCACGAACTCCTCGCGGTAGCGCATCGGCTCGGCCGTCAGCACGGCGTCGTCGCGGATGACGATGGCGTTCTCGAGGCTGCCGCCGCTGATGAGGCCGTTCTTGATGAGGTACTCGATCTCCTCGTAAAAACAAAACGTCCGCGCCTGGGCGATCTCGCTCTCCCAGGTCTCGGGCGTCAGCTCGACGCTGAAAAACTGGGTGAACCGTCCGCCCTTGTCGGAGCTGGTGCACGTGATCTTGAAGCCGTCGTACGGGAAGGCGGATATCACCGTGCCGTTGTGCGTGTACTCGATCGGCTCGGTGACTTGCACCGGCTCGACGCGTTCCGCCTGTGGCTCGATGCCGGCATCGCGAATCATCTTGCAGAACTGCCGCGCGCTGCCGTCGGCCACGGGCGGTTCGCTCGAGTCAATCTCGACGACGGCGTTAGTTACCCCAAAACCGTACAGGGCCGCCAACACATGCTCCACCGTCTGCACCTTGGCGTTGCCCTTGGAGAGCGTGGTCGAGCGGTCGGTCTCGGCGACGTTCCCGACCTGCGCCGGGATCTCCGCGCGGCTGTCGAGATCCACTCGGCGAAAGATGACGCCGGAATTCGGCGGAGCGGGCAACAGGGTCATCGAGACCTTGTTTCCGCTGTGCAGGCCGATGCCGGAAAAGCTCGCCGGCTTGGCCAGTGTTTGCTGTTGCAACACGGCGCGCATTTAACAGGCGAGCGCGGACGATGGCAAGGTCAACGCCCGGTTCAGGCTCGAATCGTGGCGCTGAGATCGCCACGCAGACGCTCGATCACCTTCCCGTGCACGGCATCAACCTGCTTGTCTTTCAGCGTGCCCTCGGCGGAACGGTAGTGAAAAGCGTACGCCACGCTCTTTTGCCCGGCTTCGACGCCTTCGCCGCGATAGACGTCGAACAGCTCGACCGACTCGAGGTTTTTCGCCTTGGCCTTGCGGACGCTTTGCAACACGGCGTCGTGCGTCGTGTCGTCGGCCACTAGCATCGCGATGTCGCGCCGCGTGCCGGGGAACGCCGGCAGCGCCTTGAAGCTGCGCTTGGTCGTGCGGCGTTGCAGCGCTTGGCCAAGGTCGAACTCCGCGAAGAAAACTGGATGCTTCAAATCGTGCCGCCGAGCAAGCAGCGGCGAAAATTGGCCAAGCGTCCCGACCGGCTTGTTGCCGAGTTTCACACTGCCCGACTCAACAAAAAACTCGCCCGCTTCGTCATGCCGCTCGTAGCTCACGCCGCGCATACCGAACTGATCGGCGAACTCCTCGATGATCCCCTTGATGTCAGCGAACTCGTTCATCGCCTCGCGCTCTGCGCCTTCGTAAAACGGCGAGAACCGCCGACCCGTCAGCGCGATGGCCAAGCTCCAGCTTTCCGCCGGTTGGCCGTCGTCGTCGCGGAACACGCGCCCGATCTCGAACAGCGCCGCGTCGGCGGTGTCGTGGTTTGCGTTATGCTGCAGCACGTTGCCCAAGCCGGGCAACAGGCTCGTCCGCAGCTTGTCCTGCTCGCTGCTCAACGGGTATTCGAGCGCCAGTGGGGTGATGCCGAGCAGCGCCGCCGCCTCGCCGGAAACCAGCGTCTGCGTCTGCGTCTCGTAAAGGCCAAGCCCGGTCAGGATCGTGCGAATCTGCGCGAACGCATCGTGCGTAGCGTCGAACGGATCGCTGCCGACACAACCGCGCGGCGGCGTGGACGGCACTTTGTCGACGCCGTAAATGCGAACGACCTCCTCGATCAAATCGACTTCGCGTTTGAGATCGACTCGCGCAGTGGGAATCCGAAATGTCGCCGCCGTGTCGCCGTCGCGGGACACGGCCTCGAGACCAAGCCCGGTGAGCGAGGCCACCTGTTCGTCTGGCGAAACCGCGATGCCAAGCAGCGCGTCGGTCCGGGCAAAGCGCAGCGAAATCTCCCCCGGCTCGGCGGCGCTCGGATAGGCATCGACACAGCCCTTGGCCAAGCGGCCGCCGGCGGTCTCGATGATGAGTTGCGCGGCGCGTTGGCTGACCCAGTCGCAGCAGTTCGGGTCGCAACCGCGCTCGAAGCGGTATGACGCATCGGTGCTGATGCCCAGCCGCTTGGCCGTGGCGCGGATGCTTTGCGGCTGAAAATAGGCGCACTCGATCAGCACATCCTCGGTGCCGGCGGTGATCTCGCTGTTGAGCCCGCCCATGATGCCAGCGAGAGCGATGCCCTTGGTTTCGTCGGCGATCAACAGCGCGCCGCTCGTCAGCTCGTGTTCCTTCTCGTCGAGCGTCGTGAATTTTTCGCCGTCGGCGGCATCGCGCACGACGATCACCGACTTGGCCGCGCTGTCCGCCGTTGCGAGCAAGTGGTAGTCAAACGCGTGCAGCGGCTGGCCGGTCTCGAGCATCACGTAATTGGTCACATCGACGACGTTGTTGATGCTGCGGATGCCGACCCGTTCGAGCGTGTCGCGCATCCAACCCGGGCTGGGGCCAACCGTCACACCGCGAACGACGCGCGCGTTGTAGCGCGGGCCGTGCTTGGGATTGTCGAGCTGCACATCGACCAGCGCCGAGGCCTCTTCGTCGCCCGCCGGCAAGTCGGGAATCTCCGGCAGTCGAAGCGGGTTGCCGGTGATCGCGCTGACCTCGCGGGCGATGCCGATGAGGCTGTTCCAGTCCGGTCGGTTCGGCGTCACTTCCAAATCGTAAACAACATCGTCGCCGCTGCGGCCAAGGTGCTCGGCGAACGACTGGCCGACCTGCGCGTCCTCCGGCAGGAGCATCAACCCGTCTGCGTCGTCGGCGAGGCCAAGTTCCTTCGACGAACACATCATGCCGCATGACTCGACGCCGCGGATTTTGCCGACCTTGATCTTGAACGGCTTCGCGCCGGGTTCGCTGGGCATCACACAGCCGGGGATCGCCAACGGCACCCTGCTGCCGACCTCGAAATTCGTCGCACCGCAGACGATCTGCCGCTCGCCCGAGCCGTCGTTCACCTTGCAGAACGAGAGCCGGTCGGCGTCCGGGTGCGGCTCCTTGGAGAGCACCTCGGCGACCACGATGCCGTCAAAACCGCCGGACACTTTCTCGATGCTCTCGACCTCGAGGCCGATCATCGTCAGCCTCTCGGCGAGTTCGTCGGGCGACCAGTCAAAGTCAACGTACCGCTTCAGCCAGTTGTAAGTAATTTTCATTTCCGAAGGAAAACCGGCGAAAACCGGGACGCCACACGGTAAGCAACTCGCGCCAAAATGCGATTGAATTTTTGACGGGAAGCCGCATCACAAATCCTTTGCCATCGTTGGGAGATCGTGAAAAACTTCTCCCCTTTATGAATTTGAGACAACTGAACTTTCGTGGTTTGAGGTCTATTGCCGCGATTTTCGCCGTCGGCTTGGCCATGACGGCGTTTGCCGAGGAGCCGGTAGGTGACGGCGAAAAGAAGGTGCTCGAGGGACATTCGTACCACGGCGAAGCCTTCAACGAGGGGCCGCGCCAAAGCGCCTATCTTATGAAGGGCATGGGGCGCGTGCGCTTCCCTGTCACGACTTCCGTGCAGGAGGCGCAGTTGTTTTTCGCCCAGGGCGTCGCCCAGTTGCACGGATTTTGGCACTTCGAAGCCGAGCGTAGTTTCCGGCAGGCGGCGCTGCTCGATCCCGACTGCGCGATGGCCTACTGGGGCATGACCGTCGCCAACCGAGGCAACGCCGAGCGCGCCAAGGGCTTCATCGCCGAGGCCAAAAAACGCCGGGCCAAGGCCGGCAAACGCGAGCAACTCTGGATCGATAGCGAAGTCAACTACTGGGCCGACACCAAAAAGGCCAAAAAGGATCGCCGCCGCAAAATGATCCGCGACCTCGAGTCGATCATCTTCGAGTATCCGGACGACATCGAGGCCAAGGCGTTTCTTGCCGTGTGGCTGTGGCAGAGCGCCAGGGATGGGTTGCCCATCCACAGCCACGGCGCCGTCACCGCGCTGATCGAGGACGTGCTCGACATCGAGCCGATGCACCCGTGCCATCACTTCCGCATCCATCTTTGGGACAATGAAAAAGCCGAGCGCGCCCTCGCCTCCGCCGCCCGTTGCGGGCAGGGCTCGCCCGGCATCGCGCACATGTGGCACATGCCCGGCCACATCTACTCGAAGCTCAAGCGCTACCACGACTCCGCCTGGCAACAGGAGGCGAGCGCCCGCGTCGACCACGCCCACATGATGCGCGACCGCGTGCTGCCGGACCAGATTCACAACTTCGCCCACAACAACGAGTGGCTCACGCGCAATCTTAACCACCTTGGCCGCGCCAACGACGCAGTGTCGCTCGCCCGCAACATGATCGAGCTGCCGCGCCACCCGAAAAACAACACCTTGGCCAAGCCGGGCAAGCCCTCCGAGTACGGCAAGCGCGGCAGCGCCCGATACGGCCGCATGCGCCTGATCGATACCCTGCTGCGCTACGAAATGTGGGACGAGATTATAAGCTCATCGCTGACCGTTTATCTCGAGCCAACCACCATTCCGGAGGAACAAGCCAAGCGCTTGGCCGCCGTCGGCACGGCGCATTACGCGCTTGGCCAAGCGGAGAAAGGCGCCGGAGTGCTAGCCAAGCTCGACGAACTCAAGGAGCGCCTCGAGGACATGAAACTCGAAGCCGAGACCAAGGCCGGGGAGGACGCCCTCGCCGCGGAAAAGAACGACAAGGAAACCAAAAAGGCCAAGGCCGATGCGACGAAGCCGTTTGAGGGCCGCATCAAGACAGTCAACCAGTACCGCGCCGAATTACTCGCCTGCCAAGCCGCCTTGGACGACGACGCCGATGAATTCAAAAAACAAATCGCCAAAGCCGGCAAATTGTCGCGCGAGCACAAGTCGCAGCTTTACCTGAAAGTCGGCAACAAAGAGGAGGCCGAAAAACTCGCCAGCCAATCCGCGCGGACCGGAGGCCAGGTGCAGCCCTTGGCCAACTATGTCGATATCCTCTGGCGCAGCGGGAAGGAAAAGGAAGCCGTCGAGCAGTTCAAAAAACTGCGCAACATTTCCGCGCACATCGACATCGAGCGCGCCGTCTTTCAGCGACTCGCGCCAGTCGCCAAAAAACTCGATCTGCCGAAAGATTGGCGCGTTAAATTCCAGCCGGCCGACGACATCGGCGACAGGCCGTCACTCGACACGCTTGGCCCGTTCCGCTGGAGCCCCTCGCCCGCGACCCAATGGGAACTGACCGATGGCCAGGGCAAACAACATACCCTCGCCGACTACACTGGCAGGCCGGTGATCGTCATCTTCTACCTCGGCAAAGGCTGCGCGCACTGCATCGAGCAACTCGGCACGTTCGCCCCCAAGACCGACCTCTTCCGGCAGGCCGGCATCGATCTCATCGCCATCAGCACCGACGATGTCGACGGCTTGCGTGAGACAGTTCAGCAAGACAAAACCGGCACGCCGTTCCCTTTCCCGCTCGTCTCCGACGCCTCTCTGAAAGTTTTCAAGCAGTATCGCACCTACGACGATTTCGAGCAGCAACCGCTGCACGGCACCTTCCTCATCGACCGACAGGGCCTCGTCCGCTGGCAGGACATCAGCTACGAGCCGTTCACCGAAGCCGAATTCCTCCTGCGGGAATCCAAGCGCCTCCTCGCCCAGGACCCACCCCAGGTCACCCAGCGCTAAACGTCGATGACGTCGTCGTTTTTTGGGCGGTTTGGAGGGGCTTGCGGCCGGGTGCCCATACCGCCGGGTGTGGGCATTTGAAAATGACCGACCTGCGCGGCGAATTTCTTTTTAACCCGCTCGCGGATGATGGCTCGGAAGCCTGGCACCATGAGGCTGAAACCGACCAAGTCGGTCAGCAGGCCGGGAGTCAGCAACACGATGCCGCCGATCAATACAAGTAGCCCGTCGATCAACTCAGCCGTTGGGACCCGACCGGCGGCCGTCTCGGCCTGTATCCTGGCGAGGATCGAATAGCCTTGGCTTTTCGCGAGATACGCCCCCCAAGCACCGGTGAGAATCACGAGCATGATCGTCGGTAACGGCCCCACACGACTACCGACCAAAGCTAGCAGATAAAGCTCCACCAGTGGGATGGTGATGAACAGGATGATCAATCTTCCAAGCATTTTAGTTTAACCTTGGTCAAGCGCTCGACCCATGCGTTCGCCAACTCGTGCATACGTCTCAAGGCCGTTGACGGTGTTTTCCAGCAGATCGGCGTCGAACTCGATCCGGCCTTTCTCAAATAGCACCGCCACGCTTGAGCCGCCGAAGGCAAAGTATCCTTTCTCGTCGCCCTTAGCCACCGTCTCGCCCGGCGTATAAGTCTGCCGGATGCTGCCGACCATTGTTGCGCCGATATCGACGAACTGCACCTGGCCAAGCGGGGGCGACTCGATCGCCGTCACGACCCGTTTGTTCTCCCAAAAAATCGACGGCCTCGTGACCAGCGCGATGGGGTTTACCGAGTAGAGCCAGCCGTTGATGAAGCGCGGGAGGCCGGGCTTGCCCGCGCACGGGAAATGAAACCGGTGGTAGTCCACCGGGCAAAGCCGCGAGAGAATCATCGAGCCGCCCTCGTAGCGCTTGGCCAAGCCGGCGTCGCCGAGAAATCGCTCGAGGTCAAACGACTGGCCCTTGACGAAAAAATTGGTCTCGGCGGTTATGTCGGCGAACGCGAGGTGCCGTCCGTCCGCCGGGAAGACCACCGAGTCAGCGGCGGGATCAATCGGCCGGGCGCCTGGCTTGAGTTTGCGAAAGAAAAACTCGTTGAACGAGTTGTACTCGTCCACCGACTCGGCGAACTCGCCCTCGTCCAGACCGTACTGCTCGATGAACGGCTTGATTTTCAGGCTACTGGACAGCGTATCCATCCTGCTGCCGTACCAAGCGGAGACGATCCACCGGCGAATGAGCAACCACTGAGCGAGTCGGCCAAGCGGATTGCCGTACGCCCAGCGCAGCGGACGCTCGCCGTAAATGGCCTCGGTCTTCAACTCGCCATCACGGCGATCGATGTAGCGAACTTCGCCCTTGGACATCTGCTCCTCAACAGTCATGCGCCGACAGGCTACCCGCCTCCGGGCCGGTTGAAAAGAAGTGAGCCGTGAGCAGTTGGTTTGGCCTGAGGCGGACTACTCGTAAAGCCGATCGAAGCAGATCGACTTTTCCCATAGCGAGCTGTCGACTGTAGTGACTCGGGCGAGCGAATCCGGCGTCAGACCGGCGTCGATCGCCTCGCGCAGTTCCGTGCTGCCGGACAGAATGTCGATCGGCAACTTAACGGTCTCGTATTCGTACGGCGGCTGCCGCCAGGCGAATTGCTCCGGCCAGAGCCTGGCGATACAGCCGATCATCGCGACGGTGAACCGATAGGAGCGCAGCATCGAAGCGTTTGTCGGATGCAGAAACAAACCGCCGCACGACTGTTGCGCGAACTTTTGAAAGGTCGGCTCGAAGCGATAGGGGCGTGCTCGCAGTCCGTCGAACTCGCCAAGCGCATTCAGCAACGCCGCAGGATCGATGTAAGGGGTACCGCACAGCTCAAACGGCGTGGTCGTGCCGCGACCCTCGGACAGCATTGTGCCTTCCAGCAGGACTTGCCCGGGATAGAGCAGCGCCCCTTCGAACCGCGGCAAATTCGGCGATGGCGGAATCCACGGCCGTCCATGCTCGGGCCAGTACGAGCCACGGCGATAGCCTTCCATCGGCACCCAGTGGAGATCGGCACCGATTCCGCATTCGCGATTTAGGTACTTCGCGGCTTCGGCCAAAGTGAGTCCGTGCCGCATCGGCATCGGCACCCGGCCGACGAAGCTGGCGAATTCACGATTCAGCATCGGCCCCTCGATGATGTCGCCGCCGAGCGGATTGGGCCGGTCGAGCACGACGACGGCGATTCCCTTTTCGGCGGCCGCCTCAAGACAAAGGCTCAGCGTCCAGAGGTAGGTGTAAACGCGCGTGCCGACGTCCTGCAGGTCAATGACCAAAACGTCGAGACCGTCGAGCATCGCTTGCGTCGGTTTTCGCACATCGGCATAGAGACTGTGAACGGGAATCTTTCGCAGCGAATCGAGCACATGCGGCGTCTCGATCATGTTGTCCTGCTGCTCGGCCCACAGGCCGTGCTGCGGCCCAAACAACGCGGCCAACTGCCCTGGAAAACTCTCGCCGAGGACTTCATCGGCGGTTCGGAAATTGGCGTCGATCGACGCCTGATTCATCACCAGACCAAATCTGGCGTCGCGCAGAACTTCCGGTGGATTGGCCTCGCAAACTTCAAGTCCGAAACGAAACTCAGTCATAAGTCAGGAACCCGTAGCGTTGTTAAAAAGTTTGTTGTGCATCCAACCGGTGCAAAAAGTCACAGTCGAGCCGACCAACGCAAACCAAGGCCAAGCCAACAACGTGCCGAACTTGATCGCGCTCATGACAGCCAAGCCAACAACCAAGCCGACCAGCGCCGAGTTAGTGCCGACCCTGCCCTTGGCCAAGCCGAGAGCGAAGACGCCGAGGATGATTCCTGTCGTGAAACTCTGAATGGCCAGCACGCTGCCGATCACCGACGATTCGAGCCATTGTCCCGAGATGCCGACGACGATCTGGGCGATGCCAAAGGCGACTGTCAGCCACTTGGCTAATCGCAATCGACTGCTGTCGCTGTTGATTGTGAGGATGTCGTTGACCAGCACCGTGGCGCTGGAGTTGAGCGAACTCGACAGGGTGGACATCGCTGCAGAGAACAACGCGCCGAGCACGATGCCAAGCACGCCGACCGGCATCATATCGATAATGAACGTAGCGAAAACCCGGTCAGCCTCACTCTTGAGAAATGGATCAGTCGGCGGGTTCTGGCTGTAGTAGGCGTAGAGTGCAGTACCGATCAACAGGAAGAACGCGAACTGCAGCAGGACCACAAACCCACTCAACCGCAGGGCCAGCGCCGCTTCGCCTTGGCTGCGGGCGCTCAAATAACGCTGCACCATCAACTGATCGACACCGTGAGTACCGACCGCCAGCACGCCGCCACCGACCAATCCAGCCCAGAACAGGTACGTGCCAGTCAGGTCGAAATCAAAATGAAACACCCGCAGTTTGTCACCAGTCAGCTCAGCGCGGGCCAACTCGGTGACGGCGCCCCAGCCACCGTCGATCGAACCGAGCAGGATCCAGAACGCGATCACGGCGCCGAGCATGTAAACCACGAACTGGATAAAGTCGGTCCAGATCACCGCGCGGATGCCACCCGCAAAAGTGTAAACGATCGTTGCGGCACCGAGGGCGATGATCGCCATGTTCATGTCGATGCCGGCGACATGCTGCAATACGATCGCACCGAGAAACAACCGGAACCCATCACCAAGAGTGCGAGTGATAATAAACAGCAGACTCGCGGCACGCTTCACGGCGCTGCCAAAATGCCGGTCGAGAACTTCGTAGGCCGTAAACAGCTCGCCGGCGAAGTACCTCGGCAGCAGTTTCGAAGCGACGATCCAGCGACCGACGATGTAGCCAAGCGGCAGTTGCAGAAAAGCCAAGTCCCCGGTGTACGCGAGGCCAGGCACGCTCAAGAATGTGATCGTGCTGGTCTCGGTCGCGACGATCGAGCACAGCACAGCCCACCACGGCATGCTACGCCCACCGACCATGAACTCAGCGGAGCTGCGGGTGCCCCGCCCCATCCACATTCCGAAGACAACCATGCCGAGCAGGTAGCTGCAGAGAATCGTCGCATCGACCCAGTGAATATTCACGGCGGCAGTGTGG
>ENA-OREN01003889-OREN01003889.1-marine-metagenome-genome-assembly--contig:-NODE-3889-length-13473-cov-10.695805_pt1 | contig 13473 bp, 20 predicted proteins | sample MGYA00248624_ERZ508555 | MGnify/ENA primary metagenome ERZ508555 (study PRJEB26222, sample SAMN06267773) | marine metagenome | isolation source: Saanich Inlet, British Columbia, Canada | place...
GATTTTGTTGATTTTACTTCACTAGTTTTTATGATCTCATCCATTTTTTTTGCAAATTCATTGTATATTTTTTCTAGGTCTTTTAGAGGCATATCTACACCTAAAAGTTTCATAGTTTTATTCCAGGATTCAATATATTTTTCATCATCAAAGCCTTTGCCAAGTGTTTCAGCTAGAGAATTGATACCTTCTGTTTTACCTAATGCATAGATTGCGACTTCTTTGTTAGTTAACATGTATTATGTTTAGATATGTAGCACCACATTTAATTCAACTTTCTCTAAAATTTCTAATTGTTACTAGATTGATTGTATAATACAAACAGAGAAAATGAAATTATTATATAATTAATGATTATTCTTTTTTCTCTGTTAGATAGTAATGTAACTCAGTGTAACATTCTACACAATATTCTTCAAAATCAGTATGATCACAATCATATACTTTGTTTACTTGAACATTACATTTTGTGCAAGAAGGCATATCATTCTATTTTGAATGATTTTTTTATTTCTATTCCACCTAATGCTGTAATTATTGCTCCAATCACAAATAATATTCCCCCTTCACCCATCATTCTTTGCATATTTTCAGATTCTCCAGCCATCATCAAAGTTAAGACACCGCCTACAATTATCAAAATTCCCGTAACAATAAACATCATCCCTAATCCTTTGAATCGAGGTCGTTTTGGAATAAAGAACGCAATAAATGACAAAATTACTGGAGGCATTCCAAATATCATTCCACGTTCATGACCGTTTAATGGAATGAATCCTTCCCCATCCCCAGACATTATCACTATAACATCAGCACCATAAATCACTAAGAGAACAATTGAAATTCCCGATAGTATGTGAGGGATTGATACCATGTTTGAATTATTTTTGAGTTAATTAATAAACGTATTTTGTATTTGTTGAGAATTTGTTTATGGTAATGGCTGTGTGATGACTTTTTCTTTTAATGTCTCAAGTTTTTCTAATAATTGATCTATTGTTTCATTTTCTTTTGCTACTAAATTAAAATGTCCAAGTTTCCTGGATGGTTTAGAAATTTCTTTGCCATACATTTTCAAAAACACGTTTGGTTCAGTTAGTTCTAGTGGTAAATATTTCCCTTCAAATGATTTTGAACCCAAAATATTGTACATAATAGTTGGATGTAGTAATTTTGTACTTCCTAATTCTAATCCCAATATTGCACGTAAATGTTGTTCAAATTGAGATGTTTCACTTGATTGTAATGTGTGATGACCAGAATTATGCACACGTGGCGCTATTTCATTGATAATTATTTGATTTTCTTGAGTAACAAACATCTCTATTCCAAATACTCCAGCTCCTTTTAGAACAGTCATAGTGCTATTTGCAATACTTTCTGCTTTTTTTATAATCTCATCTGAAACTCTAGCAGGAGCGATAGTTTCACGTAAAATATTTTCTTCATGAATATTTTCAACTAGAGGATATGTTTTGATTTGACCTTTAGTATTTCTAGATGCAATAACGGATACTTCCATTTTAAATGGGATGAATTTTTCAAGAAGTAATTTTTGTCCCTTAAAATAATCAAACGCTTTTTGAATTTCATCTTCGGAATTAATTTTAAAATTACCACGTCCATCATATGCATCTCTTCTTGCTTTTAGTAATGCAGGATAACCAAATGAATTCATACCTGTTTTCACATCTTCAATATTATTTATTTCAATAAAGTCAGCTACAGGGATTTGATTTTCTTTCAAAAATGTTTTTTGTAAAAATTTGTCTTGAATAATTTTTAATGTTTCTGGAGAGGGGTTAATTTCTGCGTTTTTTTCCACAGATTTTAACACATCACTATCCCCTGATTCTATTTCATACGTAATAATATCTGATTTTTGAGACAACTCAACAATAGCATCTTTATTCTTAAAATCCGCAATGATTTGATATGCACCCATTTGTGCAGCAGGACAATTTTCGGTAGGATCAAGTACAATAATTTTAGATATTTCATTTGGGAGATTCTGAGCAGCTTCTGTCATCATCATTCCCAGTTGACCTCCACCAATGATTCCCAGAACTTTTGCCATCTATCAAGATATCAAACATGGATTAAAAATAGATAGTGTTGATTCAAAATTATTGTAATAGTTATTTACTCTCTAGTTTTTTGTAATATGGTGCCTTATTCAAAAAAACCCCTAGTTGGAATTATCATGGGTTCTAGTTCAGATAGTCGAATAATGCAAGATGCAGCAAATATCTTAGATGAGTTTAAAATAAAACATGAAGATCAAATTGTTTCTGCACATAGGACCCCTTCAAGATTAACAGAATATGCACAACATGCAGAAAAAATGGGCTTTAAATTAATAATTGCAGGAGCTGGTGGGGCTGCACATTTACCTGGAATGATTGCATCACACACAACTATTCCAGTAATTGGAGTTCCTATCCTAGTCTATAATGATAAACATCCAAAAAAGATTGATGCATCAAAATTTTCAGCCTTTGGAGGATTAGATTCGCTATTATCAATTACAGAAATGCCTTCAGGATCACCTGTTGTGTCTGTAGGGGTTAACAAAGCAGGAAATGCAGGAATATATGCAATTAAGATTCTTGCAAATGAATTTTCAGCATTAAAAAAGAAACTAAAACAACATAAATCTAATCAGCACAATTCTGTGATCAAAGAATCTGAACAATTAAAGAAAGAAGGTCTTTCAAAATTTGCAAAAAAAAAATTCAAGTAACTAGGTCAATAATTCAAATTGTATATTCTTCTTTCTTAACATATCAATTAGTTTGTCTGACTGCTCTTGTCCTTGAGTTTCAAGACTAAGTGTTACAGTAACTGAACCTGCATTGACTTTTGAACTTAATCTATCATGAATCACTTCTACGATGTTTGCATTTACTAATGCTATTTCATCTACTATTTCCTTAAAAACTCCAGGTCTATCAGGTAATGCTATAGATAAAACTAACAGTCTACCCATTGCTGCAAGTCCTTTATCTACAATTTGTCCTAATAGATACATATCCACATTCCCTCCAGCCAACACAGCTACAACTTTTTTTCCAGGAGCGGGTTTTTTGGATATCAAATAAGCTAAACTTACTGCACCTGCTGGTTCCACTACAAATTTCATTCGCTCCATTAGCAAAAACATAGCTTTTGTTATTTCAGTATCATTTACAAGAACAATGTCATCAATGAGTTCATTGATTATTGAAAATGTTAATTGACCGGGAATTCGAACAGATATTCCATCAGCAATTGTTTTTTCACCTCCACTTTCAGTTAATGTTCCTTTTTTTACGGATTCATACATGGATGGAAATGAATTAGATTGAACTCCAATTATTTTGATGTTTGGATTTTTTTCTTTTATTGCAATTAATGTTCCTGCAGCCAATCCCCCTCCACCTATTGGGAGATATATTTCATCTACATCAGGAAGCTGTTCTAATATTTCTAAACCGATTACTCCTTGAGCTGCAATAATCTGAGGATCATCAAATGCATGTATCAAAGTTGCACCAGTTTCTTTGGCAATTTCTTTTGCTTTTGATGATGATTCATCATAATTTACGCCTTCAAGAATTACTTTTGCACCATATCCTTTAGTTGCAGAAACTTTTGCAGGTGATGCATTTTTGGGCATTACTATAGTACAAGGGATTTTTTCTAATTCAGATGCAAAAGCTACACCTTGTGCATGATTGCCTGCAGAAGCTGCAACAACACCTCGTTTCTTTTCTTCATCAGATAATGAAGTTATTTTATAATATGCTCCTCGAATTTTGAAAGAACCTGTTCTTTGTCGAAACTCTGCTTTTAGATGAATTTCTGAACCTGTAAGATCACTGAATGTTGGTGAATGTATCAATGGTGTTTTTTTAATATTGTCTCCACGCATAGAGTCTGCTTTTACAATTTCATCATATGTGGGATTCATGGGAAATGTTGCTAGAAATGTGGCGTATTTGACTTCTTCTATAGAAAAAATATGATTTTTTCTAAAATTTATGCCTAAATTTCCAGTAATAACTAAATACTTCCAATAATTTGTTAAAATTATATCGAGGGATCGGATCTCCCCTTTGAGAATCATTCTCATTTTCCGGTTCCTTGATTTTAATTTAGGATTTTATAATTAATTCAAACTCATCTAATCTTTTTGAGATTTGTTCTTTAATCTCATTGGACATTTTTCTTGGGTCAAACAAACCTTCACGATTATTATTTTTAATAAATTCTAAATCAAATGTGCAAAGACATCCCTCTTCTCCTGAAATTAATCTTGGGTCATCAATTAGCACAGAAGATGTTTGGTATGTTTCAACTAAAAGAGAATCTAATTCATTAAATAATTTTAACTTTTTTTCGGATAGTTCTTTAAAATCTACATCTGTATCTTTTTCAATTTCTTTGAAAATGTCTTCACGAAGTTCATCTTTCTCATAAAGAATTTCAAATAATTTTTGATGATCAAAGTCTTTGTATCCTCGTTCTTTTAATTTATTTAAAACAAATTGATCACTATTATCTGAAAGTTCTTGTTCTTTATTTTTTGTCAAATTAACAATATCTGATAATTCTTTTTGACAATCAATTACACGTTGTTCAGGTTTGTAGTATAGTAAAACATGAAATTGTATTGAAATATGTCCTGAAATTAAATAATTTCCAACCATCACTTCAAATTTTGTAAAAATTCGTCTAATGTCGTCATTATTAGAAATAGTTACATCTTGAAGAGACCAATTATTTAGATTATTATTTATTTTTTGAAAATAATCCATTACTTGTTTTGGATCAAAGGTTTTTTGTTCAGTTACAGTTGAATCCCCCATCATTACTTTGACATTAACTGTTTTTGTTAATTCAGATATTTTAGATAGGAAAATTTCTTGTATATTTTCATTTTTTTTATTTAATGTCTTTATGAAGTCATTAGGAGATCTTGTATCTAACCGCACATGTGATAGCAAATTATTCTTCGCCTTAAACCTTCACCAATATCTAAATAGACATATTCAAAATTCTAGGCATGGATAAATCCAAATTAAAGTGTGATATTTGCAAAGGTCATATTATGGAGTATTTTTCTGAAAAATATAAGGGAAATAGAGGCAAATGTCTACATTGCGTGATTGATTTTCCATTAGAATAGATGATAAATTATGACTAGTAAAGATGAATTATCAAAAAATAGGCCTGAAGAAAAAAGAAGTCAGGAAGATGTAATTTCTAGTGAAAATACTGATAAAGTATTGGATTTTGATGCAATGATTTTAGAAACTCAGAAACGGGTATGGGGTTCTCTTAAAAAAGGATACGAGTATTCAGGAGTAATTGATGATTCGGATAATTTTCTAAGAAAACATGTATTTTCAAAATTAAAGATGGTGGTATTATACGTGGATTTGGTAGGCTCCACAACAATGACTTTAGAAATGCCTTCTGAAAAAATTGCAACTATCATTGGATCATTTGCTCAAGAAATGGCATCAGTAATAAGACAGCATCACGGATATGTGTTAAAATTTGTAGGGGATTCAGTAATTGGATATTTTGATGTAGAAGAAAACGGTGAAACCCCTTCTGAAAATGCAATTAATTGTGCAAAATCCATGTTATCAGTTATCCATAAAGGAATAAATCCAATTTTAAATCAATATGATTATCCAGATTTAATGGTAAAAATAGGTGTTGATTTTGGACAGAATATCATTGTAAGATATGGTGCAGATGTAAAACAATCTCATGTGGATATTATCGGTCCTGCAATGAATATTGCCTCAAAAATTCAGAGTATGGCAAAACCTGATCAAATTTTAATTGGTAGTGATGTTTATGAAAGATTGAGTTCAGAATCACAAAAAAACTTTAACCATGTAATTTGGAATAAAGATGAATGGAAATATCGTTCCAGATTAACTGGTGAGATTTACAAAGTATACAAGTTTAAAGGATAGTAACTTTTAAAATTAAATTTTTTAAATTGTAAATTTTCCAGGGCATTCAACATGCTCATAGTGGTGTTCAGTAAATTTTTCTTGAACAACATATATCACAATTTTATGAAGATCTTTTTCTAGGATGTCTTTTTTACATCTGAGACATCTCTTTTTTGAATTTTCCATGCGTATCTGCGATCCAAAATAGGAATCTATAAGGATCTGCGATCAACTCAAGTTGAGCTAGAATGACAAAGAGTTCACAAGATGGTATATCAAATGCCCAAAGTAAGGCAGAAATATAGTGAAATTAGACTATTTTTATGGATAATATGGTAAATAGACACTTGCAAGACCTGTATGGATTAAATCCAAATATCCCACATATGGCGTTTCAATTCCCACGAATACCTCCTGGACTTGCACATCCAATGTTTAAAAATTATGAAAGTCCATTAAAAGAACAATTTTCACAACAAACAGAAACCATTAATCAAAAACTCCAAGGCTTCCAACATATGTATCAACAATATGCCTCAAGATTATTATCTATGAATTCAACAATTATCCCTCCCGGACATCCACTGTATACTAAAAAGAACTCAACAGAAGTACTTCGTGCTGAAAATGATAAACTGCTAAAAGAAAATAACGAATTAAAGAAAAAATTAGAAAAAAAATCCGGTTCAAAACATCAGTAAAATTTTTTCCTTAAATTAAATTTCAATTTAACAGTAAAAATCCTTATTAATTTCAAATGTAATTTTAATCATGGTAAAAACTCCAGCTGATAAATGGAAAGACACTGTAATAAAATATAGAAAACAATGTCAAAATATTTTAAAAATTTCGAAAAATATTAGATATGCAGGAGTCATTAACGTTTACGGTAGAACATTATCAGGAATTGTTAATCCAAAACTTAAACCATTATTAAAATCAGAACAGGTAAAAAATGAGTTTTTCATTTTATCTACTTTGATGTCACTAAGAAAAGATACATCAAAAACCGTTGGAAAACTTGAACATGTAATTTTACAACATCAAAAAGTAATCATCCTCATTTTACAAAAAAATGATATTACTTTTTACATATCAATTAATAGAAATGAAAGAGGAATAGAAAAACTCATCTCATTAATTAAAAAAGTAATTTAGAAATATTGTAAGATTATTTTGCAGTTGGTTTGTATTGTTCTGATGGTTTTATTTCAACGGTATTAGTTGATTTGACATTATAAACTGGGTCACCTTTTGGATCTTTTAAGGTAGTTCGTGAAACAGTTGTAACATTTGTAAAAATTTTAATTTTTGTTCCATCATCAAGATGATATTCATTAAATTCTTGTGACAGTGTGTCGTAGTGCATATCAGGTTTATCTATAGAGTCAAGAATATCTTTTTTAGTTATTGGTCGTGGATTTGGAGTTCCTTTTAAAGCACTATCAGGATAAATTACAGTAAGAGTTTGCGCATCTACAGAAAAAGATACCTTATCACCATTCATTACACGTTCAATTTTTTTAAGAACAGTTCTAGTTTTCAATATAGAATTGTCTATAATTTGATATTTATTCCAAGGTTCTTTGATTATCTCAAATTCAATAGTTTTAGCATTTACCATAATGAAAAATATAGAAAAAAATTGTAATATTAATTTTTTAATAAAAAAACAATCTAAGCTGGTGTAAAACCATGGTATCCACCAGTTTGTTGATCTTTATCATTAAAGATTGGCTCAAATAATGAAATCAAATAATCATCAGGATCCTGTATGATTGCATTTTTTCCAGTGTCTTTTTCTATGATGTCACGATGTATTGTGACACCTTTACTTTTTAACTCATCAACTGCAGATTTTACATCACCTACAAGGAATCCAATAGTGATTCCATTTTCAATTGAACTACCACTGTGTTGTGCTGTTAGTGATGCTGGATGTAAACTCAATAAAGCACCAGAAGTACCCAAATCTATCCAAGATCGTCTTTGGTTTTTGATTGGAAGACCTATAATTTCATTGTAAAATACAAGAGATTTATCCAAGTCTTTTACTGCCAAAATTACATTTCCAACTTTTTTGATATTCACAAACAGACTACCTCGAAGTTGTTTAAATCACTTGTCATTGAACCTCAACAAAAATAGAAGCCCCCCGATTCATGTGTGAAAAGTCCTACTAATCTGCGTTATAATCAATATTATTTTTTGTATGAAATTCGTTTTATTGTAAAATTATAACAAACGTTATGCCATTTGAGAAAAATCATCGAGTTAAACTGATGAGAGGCTTTGGAATGGCTATCACTACTAAAGATAATCAGATAATTCTAAAAAACGGCAAGCACTTTTACGAAAAACAACACGAAATCGAATCTTATTTTCCCACAAAATTCCCTTATGAGAGATTAGTAATATCAGGCAAGGGAATAATATCAACTGACGCTATCAAATCATTATCTAAAAATAACGTAAACGTTATTCTGACGGATTCCTTTGGGAGTGTAGTATCATCATTTAATTCCCCAATGGTTTCAGGGATTGGTTCAAGAAATAGAATGAATCAATACGATACGTTTCGAGATGAATCAAAAACAACATATCTTCAAAGACAGTTATTACATTCTAAATTTAAAAGTCAAATTAATTTTTTATCATCACTTGATGAGGATTGCAGAAAGGTAATCGCCCAACTAAAATCATTACAAAGATTAATTCCAAATTATTCCTCAAGAAAATTAGTTCAATTAGAAGCTCAAGGGAGTAGAGAATATTTCAAACTATACAGTTCATTTTTTTCAGAGAAATACCACTTCAACACTAGACACAGTATTTCAACAACAAAACAAAATGCTAGTGATGTGATTAACGCCTTGCTGAATTATGGCTATTCTGTACTAGCTAGTGAAATTACCAAACAGATAGTGGGAATTGGGCTTGATCCTTACTATTCATTTTATCACAAGAATCATGAATCATTTCAATCACTAACCTATGATATTATAGAACCATTTCGATGGGTTGTGGAAAAAACAGTTTACCGTCTAGGAAATGCCCAAAACAAGAAATTACAAATCAAAAAGAATCAGTATGTAAAACATGATAAATCTGGTATGGTTTTGTTAGATACATTTCTAGTCAAGAAGTTTTTAGAAATGCTTGAGGTAGATTTTAGAAAAACTAGGGAATATAATAGACGAAACGGTATGAAGAAAGAAAATGGCTTGTCAAACTGTGCAGAAATTACGATAGCAAAGATTGTAATTCAGAATTTGAGTGATTTGTGTAATGGTAAGATTGGTAACTTTACAATTTAAGAAAAATTAGTTGAGAGAGAAAATTGATTTTAGATTATTAACAGATGAAATGGAAAAAGAATTAGAGTCTGTTAAAGATTCACCTAGAGCAATAATTGTGATGTTTGACTTGAGTATTCCCATCACTTGTTCAGTAATTATGGGTCCATGGATATAGAATGTTTTAAGTCCATTATCTCAATTCAAACTTTATGAATGAGATTGAAATAACCATTTTTCATTTTAAGAATGGTATGGAAATTAATGATGCGTTTTTTGATAAAATCACTATTGATGAAAAAACATCCACATGGTCAAAGGAAAAACAACTTACAGATAATCCATAAAAAGGCAATCCCTCCTCATCTACCAGATCGTTGTGTATCCGATTAAAATATTATATGGGGTAATTATTTTTAATTTTTAATGAAAGATATCCTACTTTGGAGGTATTCTTGATGAACAAGTTACATGAAATTCATAAATTAGAATATCTAGCATATGCGATAAAATGTTATATCAAAAAGAAAAATGTAAAACCAGCGGACGGTCAAGTGTATATGGATGATGTGTGTCGCAAATCAATAAGCACAAATATACCCACACTGAGTAATTTAGAATCCTGTGGTTTCTACGAGTCACCATCTAAGGCAGATGAACAGATAGTATTTCAAAAGAATAATAAATTATATCAAACATCTCGTAAAAATGCAGGCTTCTTAGCAATAAATTTAATTTACAACTCAATTAAAGACAAAATACCTGATGATAAAGTAATTGTAGATGTTGATATGGATACTATAGGAATACCATTTCTATTTTTTAGATTTATGAATATGAAAAATAAAATGATTGGGTTCAGTAAGTATGAAAATAAAGTTAGAATGGCAAAAACATATGATGAAAATATTGAAATTGTAAAAGGTGATGGGTATAAGAGTAATCTAACTGATAAGGTCGTATTCCTAGGATTCTCAGCATTACATGCATCATATGAGCAAGTTGAGAGCATATTAAAACAAAAACCATACATGATTATTATATCATGTACTATCGTTGACGAATTAAAAAATAACTTACTTGGTATCTCTACCAAAATATATCATAATTCACAAAAAATGATTAATTATTTCCCAGCCATTCTTAATGATAATAATGTTGATTATGAGTTGATCAATCTAAATTTATCATACGTCACCCCCTTTTTTCCTATACATGTTTTAATTACAAAAGTTAGGCCATAACTATCCAAAATTTTTAAATGTATTCAGCTAATCTATTTTACCTATATTTCCGTCATCTACCAAAAGGTTTCTAACCAAAAACAAAGTAAATGAAAGCTATTCTCTCTAGGTTTACATAAAAATAACAAACATGAAAAAGATTTTATGTTCTTAGGTAAGAGGGGGGAAATGTAAAATCTGTACTTACTGAATACATTATCAATATGCTGACAAATATCGTAGTAAATACAATGTTCCTAGTATTATTTTGAATGTTGGAATGAGAGCATAATCTAATTTTTTATTTAATCATTTTTTATTCCACCACTCATCTACCCATGTTTTAATTATTTTTGATTCAACTGTATGTTTTTTCTTTGAAAATGGTCTTTCACAGTATGGACAATTTTTATGGAATTTACTCAAAAACTGTGCTCTTTTAGTCAATTTCAGACACAATTACGCTAGGTTTAGGAGTAATTTCTGGTTCATCAAGGTTTCCACCAAAATCAAATTCAGAAGAATTATTCAATAAAAAATCAATACAGTTTTCAACATACTCGTTTATAGTACAACCTAGTTGATTGCATCGCTCCCTTAGGTCTTCATGTAATTTGTTTGGTATTTTTGATGATACTGTTTTAGACAATAGTATATCACAGTATACAGTAGTAAATAAAATAGAATTATTATTTACATTATAGATAATATTATAATTCACAGTATGGACATTGACAAGTCTTTTGTCTTTTCTTTACCAAATTTTCAAAGACATTTTCACATTCTTCACAATAAAACTTTCTTTTGTAATATTTATGAAACTTGTAATACCATGCAGTGATACAATTAACAAACTTTGATTCTAAAACTAGTTCTTCTGTGTATTCATCAATCTCATAATACATTATTTGCCAATGTTTCTTTGTTTTAACTCTATGAACTATATTTTTACCACGATGTTTGTAGGTTTTTGATACTGAAATAACAATTTTCATGATACTTTCATGATACTTTAGAAACTAATCGTATTTAGCTATTTTGTTTTTGGTTCAATAAAGTGTATAAAATCAAAAATTAACTGTTCTTTGTCATTAGTAGTTTCATATTCTTTTACAAAAGGACAATCAACTGAATGTTTTATTTCCAATACTTCTTCTTTTGTTTTTGCTTGTACGTTATAAGAATATGAAAAGCATTGCATACACAAAGAGTGCCAAAACTCATTTTGTTCAATTCTTGGTGGATATGCCATGTTTTTTCTTAGTCGAATAAAATCAGCTTTTACAAGATCATTTAGTTCTTGTTCGTATACGTCTTGGAGCATTTTGATAAAATCAGAAAACTCATTAAATTTATTCCAAACAAGTTCATTATTTTTGAATCTAGTTTGATAATATAAAATTGCAGATTCTATAATCTCTTTAGCAATAGCCATTTTTTCTATTTCTTTAGATGTTGGATTTTCTCTATTTGTGGCTAGTAAAGAATCAAGGAAATTTTTGAAACTATACTGATCCTTTGGAATGTTATATTTTTCAAATTCGCTTGATGTAGGTTTTGAAATAAATGGGAAATACTTGAAATCATTTGATACTACTTTAGAATCTAAAATAGGCTTGAGAACTGACCATGATTGTAATGCTTTGTGAATTATGGCTTTTCGTTCCTTAGATTCATTTGATAACTTCTTAGAACCATTTAGATAGCCTTTTTGTGCTTCTGATAACCCATAACGTTCTATCATATCCAAATTATAGCCTACATCATATTATGTATTATGCAACAATCCTCTTTCAATGAGGACTAAAACCTTACAAAAATCAAAGCCAAAAGAAGAATCCGAGTTTATTGAAACTGAATTTGGTGATAGAAAGGTAAGCCACATCAATCAATCAAGAATGATTGCACTACCAAAAATGGCATTACAAAATGCCTGTGGCACAGCTGATGACCTAACCATGTCAGTCAGTTTGATTCAGAAAGGAAATGAGAAGTTTTTGAAACTCACGCCAATCTGTAAAACAATCGATGATGAAGACATCGATGAAGACCAAGACGATATTGAGGGTGATGAAGATGTCAAATGATTCTTCATTAACACCTTTTTTCCATTGGGGCGAATGCAAGTCAAGTGATGAGAAAAACCCTGATGTGTTACATCTTGTAGTTGAAGATGCAGAACCATTTGAAACTACATACAGCACAAACATCAAAGCAGAAATTCAAGACAAAGGACTATACACAATTCCTTTGCACAATTTTGAATCTGCAAACAAATCTCTTTTGAATGATTATTCAAAGATGTGGCGAGAAGGAAAAATCAAAGACGGTTCAAGTGTTAAAGTCAAAACTTGGATAGGTGTTTCCACAAGAAACGCTGATAGAAAACTAAGAAGGTGGAAGATTTCTTCCATCTCCTAGTTTTACGATATAGAAGATGGTATAATGGTATCCTTTGATGCTAATAAAGTTCTTGAATCCTTAGAATCACTCAAAAATTTACCTAATGTAAAAGAAGTTGTTGCACTTCGTAAAAGATTAGAAAAACAATTAGGAATATTTGAAAAACAACAAGAAGCCAAAGTCGATGTAATTGAATTTACGGGTCTAACAAGAGGACAAAAGATTTCACAAACATTGAAGAAAAGATTTCGTTATCTTAGATTAATTAGAAATCAATTTCCTGAAATCTCTTGGCTTGACTTAAGACGTGAATTTTCAAGACGTGAGAAAGGACTAGATACTGAAATTCCTGATGTGGTATGGCAAAATCCGAGCCCATAACCCCTCTAAAAATTACAAAGGTTCGTAGCCTGAAAAGGCTATCAACTAATGTAAAACAAAATCGGGATAAGGCAAATTGCTATCTTAGACCCGTTAATGTAATTGATACTGAAACTTGGAAAGGCGATATTTTCTTACTTGCTGATTCTGATGGCGACTATATTGACACTTTCAAGCAGGGTATTAGCATCGATAGTGTTATCGAATTTCTAA
>ENA-OREN01003893-OREN01003893.1-marine-metagenome-genome-assembly--contig:-NODE-3893-length-13465-cov-2.857186_pt1 | contig 13465 bp, 22 predicted proteins | sample MGYA00248624_ERZ508555 | MGnify/ENA primary metagenome ERZ508555 (study PRJEB26222, sample SAMN06267773) | marine metagenome | isolation source: Saanich Inlet, British Columbia, Canada | place...
GATACCTGTCGAGATGCATTCAGAAAAGCATTCATACTCCCTGCTTCAGACTTAGCTGGGGGTAACCCATGTTTTACCTTATACGCTAAAGATGGTTTCTTTTTTAGCATCTCCTTATAAGTTGTCAACTGTCTTTTAGACATGGTAACTGGGATTGTAGACTCATGGGTAGATGGGTATCCTTCTGACGATGGCTTATAATAATGTACCTTACCTTCTAATTCATTTTCAAGATAATTTAAATTTTTACCCCTATATATAACTCCAGGTTTAACTCCTTTGAAAATGCTAGCAAATATGTTTGGGTTTACTTTGATTTCTTTTACAAAATTTTCTTTAAACGTTTTTGCATCCCTTGGCACCTTGATCCCTAACCCACGAAGCAAGGGTATCAATTCCGAAGGGCGGTTTCGTATAGGGGTTCCTGTCATAAAAATTTCTTTTTCACCTTGGTAGGTGTCAGGGTATTTTGATCGTTGAGAGTCGAGTCTGCCCATAAGATGGGCTTCATCGAAAACTAAAAGTTTATGATCTTCTTTAGTTGGGGGCTTGTGGTACGTGTGGTACTTAAATTTTCCTTTAGACTTGTGCTTTATTTTTTCCTTTTTGAAATTACTTTTTAACGCAGCTGGGCCGATTATAGTTGCTGGGGTATTTAGCCTTTCAGACGCTTGTAAAGCAGTGAGTGTTTTTCCTGACCCCATCCCATGGTAAAGTAAAAGTGAGTCCACTTTATCTAATTTAGATAAAGCGTCTTCTTGGTGCTGAAGGAGTTTCGTAGCAATTTTTTGATAGTTATGCATTATCCGCTAATTGTTGGCCATACCCTTGTCTAACAAATCTTTTATAGGAGGGGGACGATATATTTTCTAATTCTTTTCTAACGTATTTCATATCAGATAACTTCTTATCATAGCTTATGTGTTTATATTTTTTACGCCCCTTTCGCGCACGAAGGTTAGCAAAACCAAGGGCGCCTAACGTAGCGCCTATTGTGGTAGAATACATTCCAAAAGGAAATGCTCTAATTTTTTTAAAAGGAAACTTTGCGACATTTCCCACCAACCCTATTGTAGCGCCGGTACCTCCCCCAGCAAAGGCTCCACCTACAGACCATTTACCTATAGACTTTAGATATTCTTTTGAAGATTGTTTTTCATTAGAAGCAGCTCGCATATTATTGCTTTGAAGTCTATCGGCTCTAAATGCAATATTCGCATCTAAATGGCGTTTTACTGCATTAGCGTACCCTGACTCCGAATTCATTTTTATCATTATTTTAATAGCTCTTTATAATGCGTGCCTTGTGCGACATTATTTTTTAAAAACCACCCTATGGGCGTTTCAATAACATATTTATAATTGCGCAATCCAAATACTGGACTTCTTTGGTTGGCTTCTAACTGCTCTACATTTAATAATAACCCATTTTCATCAAAAAAGCCAACATCAATTGGAAAAGGTACGTTTTTATTTCAGAAACTTCCTAGCTTAGGTTTGCCAAAAACGAATAAAGCAGCCTCATCTTCTTTTAAAGGCCCTTGATTCATTAAACCTTTAAAACGGTCATTGGGCGTAGTTGCTGTAAACCTAAGTTTTAATTTTTGCATCGGGTTCCTTCTTTTTTATTATTTCGTTGGGCCCGTTAGTGGGTAATTTTTTCTTTATGATCAAAGATTTTAACCGCTCATTTGGCACAATAAGTTTTGTATTATCTCCATGTAGGTTTTTCATATAAAAAATAGTTTTTCTGAACCCCATACGAACTACTCGTGCTGATCGATCCTTAGAGCCCAAGTAAACTATATCATCAGCATTTAGATCGTTCCCCGCTCAGATCATAAAACCCTCTACAGTGTTGTGTATAAGGTCTTTAAACAAAAGCGCAATAAATCCAGTTATAAATAACCACCCGTAATTGCTAAACATATCTTGAAATATTTGTTCTAGCTCACCCATTCTCTACGGCCTCATAAACTGTTTTATCTTGTTATAAAATCTTGCCCCTAGCAGCATCAGAAGGCCGAACATAAATTCCTCTGTATAAGGGCTATGCTTAAATTCTAATACGATGTAATAACTGGTCCATAGTGCAAATATGAAGTACACTCCCCATCTAATTTTTTCTTCAAAATCCATTTATTTTTAATACATACGTTTCTTATGTACTCTCCTTCGCAGCTCTCTTTTCAGCTACATTTTTCATATACTCACCACGTGGTGTAGGCTGTGACTCAAGCAGGTTTGCTTCCCTATAATTAGGTACATTTTGTCTTACTCGTGTTAGCGCTACCCTGGCCCGCTTGGCTCCTCGTTTGTTATTATGATAAACAAAATCCCAATGATGCTTCTCGAACTCTTTTCACCAATGCTCTAAAATTTTAAACTCTTCCTCTGTTCTATCTCTCATTATTATGTGCGGTTTCGTGCAGTTATGTGCAGTTATCTTATAAAGAATGACAACTTCTGAAATCAATCAGTTTTTTGTATAGTTTCCCAAGCTTCGTTTGCTTTCTTTGACTTCTCTGTTGAGCCGCCCTTCATGTCAGGGTGAACTTTTTGCTGTCTTTTTCTATATGCATTCCTTACATCTTTTTTTCTAAATATGGTCGACTTATCCGTTTTTAATGTCTTAAGCATTTCAGTTACTCTTTGTTGTTCGGTTACACTTTGACGTGGTTGTTTGGTGTGTTGCCACGACCCAGAATGATTAGGCCCAGAATGATTAAACGTGTTTTTTTTTCTATAAAAAGCGTTTCCAATACGAAAGCCTACATAACCGCCGAAGAGAGCTCCATTTAAAATAGCTTCTGCTTTTCTATTTACATATGTAATTTGGTCCTCGTTTTCGTCTCGTTTACGCGACATGAAGCCGCCAGCAGTTCCCCCTAACACTGCGCCACTGCCAGCACCAGTTGCAATAAATCTAGTGTACATGTTTGCATTACCGCCTTTAAAAAATTGGCCCATTTATATCTCCTATTTTATCAACTTTTGTTTTATTTTAACTGGTGCTGCTTTTAATTTCTTAGCAGCACCTATTAGAGCTTTTCTTTTAGCACTGTATGCTATTGTTGCAGGTATAGTGGGAAATCCTAGAATTGGGTAAGTGCCAAAAAATACAGCACCAATATCTGGATGTATCAGTGCACTCGACAAAGCTTTTCTCGTTGCTTTTTTTGATTTTCGAAATAGCGGACTTTCATACCCTCGTACCTCTAACCTTGCCCTTCCTTTTCGTATAGTACCCGCAAATGCATCCCTAACTTTGGGAAATCTCTTAGAAATAATCTTAGAAAAATAAGCTTCTTTAGTCATCGGCGTTCCTGTTCCTCTTGTGAGCATCAGAAACTTTTTTATTTCTTTCTGCTCGACACTTAGTTATATTATATTTTTTGTCATATATAAACTGATAATCGTTATCATCAATAAGATTATAAATCCTATCGATGGGAATAAAGTACCCCATGTGCGTGATTGCATCAGCAGAAAACCCCATGGGTTGCACTGATATTCTAGAAGGAATCCCTACATACTCATACTGTTTACGTTCGTCACTTCAGCGGTAGCATGCTCCGCCCGAATTTCCAAAAATTGTAGGGGCAGTACTCATGTAGTAATTGTAGTGATCGATCTCATCATCCATAAAAGATATATGTCCTTTAGATGAAATGGGTGGATGTCCTAAAGATGCACCTACAGCATATACTTCATCAAAGATATGAATGTCCTCTAAATTTTCCTTCGGAAACATATTTACAACATAATCATATACAGTCTCTTTATCTCGTACACGAAGTAAAGCCCAATCTTCTCCGCCCTCATATTCAGAATAAGCAACAATATCTGCATCTACTCCAAATGATCCCACACAATTAGAATGGTTGTTATATTTAAAATACTCAACCCTTACAGTGTCAATAACTTCGGTATCAACCTTCTTCTTTAAAACCGGATTCCATTTTTTTTCTACATGAATACAGGATGCTATAACATGATGGTTAGTCACAATATATGTATATACTTCGCCCTTATATTTTTTAGAATATACCACGGACCCACTGCCTCCGTGAGCGCCTGCGCGCACACGGACTGTGGGGTATACCATTTGTTCATGCTTTTGTACTACCGTCTTATTAGTTTTCATATAAAATGGGTGGTTATATTGATATAGTATATAACCTAGTAAAGGCTTCTTCTGCTATGATTTCTTCGAGCATAGCTTGTTTTAACTTGGCGCTGACGTTTGATCCCGATATAATTTCTTTGGCATCATCAGCCCGGCCGTTAGCATTTAAAGCAGCAAGAGAATTCATAAGGCCTAAAAGGCCTGCTCCTATAAGGCTGGCTGCTGCCGCATGTCTTTTAGGGGCAAAAATAAGCCCCGCTGCTCCTCCTAAGCCTGCCCCTCTTACTGCTGAAGCCATGATGCTCCTTTTAGGTCTAAGGGCTCTGTTCTCTATATATTTCTTAAAGAACGGTTTTTTTTCATTAAAGGGTATATTACTGGTCGCTAACATATCTTGTACAAACTTATTTAATTTCGAATCGTATTTTTTATTATTCATTGTTTTGTATCCTAGTTAGTATTAGTGCTATCAAGTATATTTACTTATTTTTTTTCCTTCTGGTGTTGGCTAGGCCTAAACCTGCTAGACCTGCTGTGGGAATTACTGCCCCTTTAGCGACTTCTTTTGCTATAGGAACTGCTTTCTCTACTAAAACTTTGTCGAGTTTTTCTGTGACACGGCTAGACCACATTCTCTTTCCAAGTTGCTTACCTTTTTCGCCAAACATTTCGCCTAATATATCTGAGGCTTTATTCCCAATATTTTTGCTTTTATCCGATACATTTTTCATGTTTTTTAAATCCTTTACATTTTTACTAAGATTTTTTGTTGCATTTCAATATGACTTAATAGATGCTTCTTTTTTATATGCGGCTAAAAATTTAGCTGCTGGTCCTGTTAGCTTTGATGACGCTATTTTATTTTTCATAATTAAATTCCTATTTATTTTTATTAAACATATTATCTATGCTGTCTTTTACTTTCTTTTGCTTTCTTTTATAAAAGCCGAGCCCTGCTAATCCTGCTAGTGCAGTGCCGCCTATTGCTGCCCCTAAGAAGTTGCGTATTTTTTTAGAATCAATCGGCGGTAACGGCGGTAACGGCGGTACGCGAGGGCCACCAGTTGGTGGGGGAGGAATGTAATCAGGAGATGTAAGTTTCTTTCAATCTTCTGGACGTACGAGATACTGCAAATCTTCCCGTTCCATGCGACGTAATTCTTCTAAAATTTTAACACGATCATTTACTTTAGGGCGAGCGCCTCTTCTCTGAAAGTTACCAAAATTTTGTTCCCATTGATGATTAGAAAACACTTCCTTACTTTTAGGCAAGTGTCTGCCAAGATCATCAAACAGCCGATCATCTAAGTTACGTGTAAGAGCCCGTGCTCAGGCTTGTTGCTTGCCTAACGAGTCAGTTGGGCGTAAACGTTTTATATGACGTAAAAAAAGTTTGTCTAAATTAACGGCTGTTTTTTTCATGCTTATTTTTTATCTAGTTTTTTTAATGCTTTTACATCGTTATTTTGAGCTTTTTTTAGCTTAGACATTAATTTTGAGGCACCTCACACACCTGCCGCCATTCCCGCTGGAGCTGCTGCGTATGTTCCAAACATTTTAACCAACCGTTTTGAAGATTTTCGAGAAGCTTTAGCACCTCTTGTTTGCTTAAGATATTTATGTGCTAAATATGAAGCTTTACCCTCTTGGTACAGTGTAGGGGCCCAACCTGCGGCTGCTGCGGCAGGAGCATATTTTCTAGTATCTTTGTCGGACATCAAAACCGAAGCTCCTAGCAACCCCACACCGAGTCCTCCTGCACGCAAGACTGTTTTAAAACCTCTATGTTTTTTGAAATCAGCTGCATGCCCAAGTTCGTGTAACATCACACTACTTTTTGTTGGATGAGAGCTATGTACCCCGGCCGGACCAACTGCCTCTCGAGCTATAGGATGGCTATATGGATTAAAATATGGTCCTCTCCTACTCTGCGGATGAGCAGCTCTTCCTATATAAACTTTTGTTTTTAAACCATGTTTCATTTTAAACCCCACTATATCTTTTTTAACCTGTTCTGGCATATTCGTTGTCCTGGGTCCGAGATATTTGGAAAGACTATCTCGCCTGCTACCAGCATATAGTTCTGTACCGACAAGTCCTGCTGTTGCACCTACAACAGTTGAAAAAATAGAAGGCGCCATTCCCAGGTCTTCTTTTTCTTTTTTACCTAATTTACCGATTTTTTCAAACAAGCGGTCCGCCTTATTCATTATTTTTCCTCGGTTTATTCCCAAAAGTTCTGCCAAGTCCGTGAAAAACAGGAGATGCCACACCTAAAAAAGCGGCAGGTATGTATTGTGAGTAGCGCAAATAAGTACCGAGATTCGCTGTTTTTGACATCGTTGCTTGGTACTCTTTTAGTTTGTCAAATACTTGTTCTGCGTTGTTCATAGTTATTTTCTCCTTAAAAATTGGTTATGACTTATTTAGTTTTTTATAGTGTTTAGAAACTCTTCTTGCATTGGGGTAGTCAGCATGAAAATTATATAACTTATCAGCTTGTGTATTAGCAAACCCAGGCTCTACTCGTTCTCTAAGTTCTTCTACCAGTGATCAATTTTTTAAACCGATACCTGCTACACCACCAATCGCTGCGCCTAAACCTCGTATACTTGGCGGTGTTACTAACGCCCCGCCCAAAGCCCCAAGACCAGCAGACCATAAGTATGGAGACTTCGCTTGACGTTCACCGCTGGGCATACTTGCCATACGCTTATACTTTTTTCTAAACGCGCTTCTAGACATCTTCGGGTTTTTTGCTAACTCATCTTCGAGAGATTGCAGGGCGTCCATCTGATCGCCTCCGTAACCTAATTTTTGCATAACTGTTTCTGCTTTATCTTCTAAATCGCCGACTGTTACTGATGCTATCTTGTTAAATACTTGTTCTGCTTTGTTCATAGTTATTTTCTCCTTACTGTCATTAATTTAAAAAAATATAAAAAATTTATTAAAAAACTTTTTTACTAACCCGAATGTTGGGAGCCTATCAGATTGAGATCGCTACCTGGTATTTCGTAGGGGGCATGGGTATGGAACCTAAATCCTTGATCCGAAGTTTGGACTCACTTTTTTGTCTCTCATTTGATATCTGTTGTCTCACATAGCATCTTCCCTTTTTCATTTTTCAGGTAATACCTTCTTCTGAAAATCTGACAACACATACTCAGCACGTCTCTTTTGTCTCTGGTCCTGTAAAATGTGGTCCAGAGGGCTTAAATTAATGTGTGATTCAATAGTATGATGTTTTTTTAAAGCTGCTAATACTTTAGGGTGTCCCAAAAGAGCTCCCTCAATAACAACCTTTTCCGAAGGTCCATATTTACTAAGTTTTTTTAGTAACTTTCTTGTAAAACCATTAGTAGTAAGTGTAGTACGATAAAACTCGTCTGTCTCAATAAAGTTAGGATCTAACTTTAGAGCGTGTGTAGTTTTCCCAGACCCTCGTGTGCCCGTAATAACTGTTAAAGACGCGGCTGTTTTAAAAAATTTACCCATATGAAAAGCTTACTTCAACATACTCTTATTATATTTAGCCAGATAACCTGGGAGAATCAAATCTTTTAGGAGCTCATCTTGGCCCTTTTGGTTTAATTCGCCCCGTGCCCTCGCGTGGAGTAACTCTTTTAAATTACTATGTGCCATCAACACATCTTCTCTAGAAACCCCTCTTGACCCACTTGGGTACCCAATCTTATTTTTTAGTTTTTCCATAACCTTCTCAGCTTTTTTGTCTTTCATTATTTATTTCCCCCGTTATAGCCAGATACTTGGCCATCATTAGTGATTAAATACACCCTTTTTTTGTTGTTTGCCATATAGTCATAACCCACTTTGTTGTTTTTACCCAAAACAGACCCAACAGACCCAACAGGCCCAACAGACCCACCATGTCTATACCAGACTCAACACCAACAACACCAACAACGTCCATAACGTCTATAACACCAACACCAACATCAACAACGTCGCTCAAATAGCGCTCGGTTACCGGTTACCGGTAAGCCGGTTTACCGGCCTGTGTGGGTATTGTTGTATTAGCCAGCTCATCGTCAATAGTCAAGTAGCTAAATATCCGCCCAAACCCGCATTTTATGCATTTCCATATAAACTTTTCGCCACATGGCAGTGCATACAAACAAAAATGGGGTTTATCGCAAGATTCGCAATTCTTTTTACGTAACACTAGTTAGTATCCGCCTGTTTTGTTGTACCATCATAAGACAGCGCATCAAAATGCTTAAATTCGAACTCACCATCCCCATCAACCATTAGCTTTGAACCTATAAGGCTATAAGCAGTATTGTTATCTAGAATAAACTCAGTATCACTACATTTATACAGCATATCGTCCTCAGTGATGCTCTCATCAAAGAAAAGGTCGTAATCCATCATATCAAACATGGGATTTTCACGTGATTTCACCCTCAAACGGTGAGATTCAGGTATTGCGTTGGTAATTTTCACGTTTTTGAGTTTTTCTCTTGCATCCTCCAAAATAATTAAAGGGGGTTGAAGCGAAAATTTCCCGTTATTCTTGGGCTGATCAATTTTTATCATCTTTGCTACCTCAATTTGGACGTTCGTTAAATTACTAGGTGTATTCTAAAAAACGGGTCTGTGCGTAAAACCGGGTTAGTTCTATTACTTCTTAGTAGACTTCTTGCCGCTTAAGAACCCCGCCAACCCCATAGCAGCATAAGCAAGGCCTCTGTCTCCTAATTCTTTTTCCCATTTTTCCCAACTTTTAGCCGAAGTTAGTTTATTCTTCCACGCTGCTATTGCCTTGTCTTTTACGCCAGAAGCTTTGCCTTTAAAGTCGTCTTTTACGCCTTTAAAGTTGTCTTTTACGCCTTTAAAGTTGTCTTTTACGCCTTTAAAGTTGTCTTTTACGCCAGAAGCTTTGCCTTTAAGGTTCTTCATTATTTGTGTAGCTTTACTTATGATTTTTTCTTTTCCAGCTTCTTTGTACAAACTATTTAATTCATTTTTAAATGATTTTTCCCACATATTAGTTTTTCCCCTTATATACTTGTCCTAATTGTTTCAGGACAGTTACAATTTGCGATATTGAGACCATTGCTGTTTTTACAGCTTCTTCTGGGACAGAAGAAAGCCCAATTCGAGTAGTTAGTAGTAGCTTAGCCATATCACTCATTACACTTTCATAATGGGGGACCAAGCTTATAAATTCCTTCACATTACTTTTCTTTAATAAACCCAAAGAAAGGATGGAGTCTACAGTGCCTTTATCTGCCAAAACAGCTGCTTCTTTGATTAAGTCTACTTGGAGCATTTTTATTGTTTCATTTGAAGCATCGTAAGCAGTCTGAATAGCTGTAGACACCTCATCACTGGTTAATGGGCTTATGGGTATCGATCCTAATGCTGTTTTAGCGTTGGACTGCAGTTTAGCAACTTTATCAATATCCGTTTCTGTAGCATTACAATGGATTAATGACCACATTACGTCGTCATAGCTAAGTTCCCTCGTATTGTGCGTTTCCGCATATTTAGAGAAGTCTTTACCCTCTAAGTAATATAACCCTATGTTATCTTTTCCGACATAGTTACTTGTTACTTCGGTGGGCAACGCATCAAAAATCACGCTTAAAGATTTGGATAACTTTACAAAAGTAGCCGATTCGGGCACATAATAAGCATTTTTGAACATATCATGTTCAACTAGTTCTGGCCCTTTTATAGTTGTTGTGGGGTAATAAGCGACTTTTCGTTGTCCATCCCAACCACTGATCTGCAAAGCACCATTACTGTGGGCATGTACGTCTTGCTCAATAAACCGTTCCAGCCTACTTTCGGACATTTTTGCATTTAATTTAATAAATTGAGCATTTCCTGGGACATACATAGAATCTTTTTGGGATTCATGCTTAATAAGCTCTTCATTATGCTTTCTTATAGGATAGTATGCAACTTTAGAGAGGCCTGAGTAGGCATCAATTCTCCAATTCCCTGGTCCAGCCACTTTCTGCATCCCAATAACTTCAAACGGACGTGTTACGCTCCCGTCTATATTCCACACACCAAAGTCTCCTACTTCGGGAGCACATTCTTTAGTATCGAACACTTCTGCAGTTTTTACGGTCTCTTTACTCAATAGATGCCAATTATACTCTTTGTCTACATGTAAAGTCCCGCCTGATGCTATTTTATAAGTATTACCGGGGTATGTTTGTGCAGTTTTTTCTATGCTAAGCACTTCAAAAGGCTCTGAAACCTTACCGTCGACAACCCACATACCTTTGTTTCCTACTTCAGGTACAGCGTTTTTTACTTTAAAATTAGACGCAGACTTAATTACGCCCGCATCGAACTTATGCCAGGACAACTCAGGGGTTAAATAAATATGGCCCGATCCATCCATAAGCTCATATCCATTTCCAACTAAAGAAGCGTCTTCGCCAGTATTATCTTCTGATGCAGCGCACTTTGTTACATACGTACTTGCTTCTGAGGCAGAAACAGGCGTTTCCCAAACATAATCTACGCTTGAGTTCGCTTGTTTTACTACCCAATTTCCTAAAGAGTCTTTAAATGAGTACTGACGGTCTATAGGAAGATCCTTAGCCCAATTTTCTGACTCACTTATTGCAGTTGTAGTATTTTTATTTGATAATTTTTCTACAACGTCAAAGGTACCATTAGATTTAAAGGCTAATTTTATTGCAGTGTTTTTATTGATAGTATCAATAATAGTGTTTACATCCTTTACGTCTACATCTTGTAATGTATCAATAACTGACGCAACTTTACGGTACTCATATCTATTTGAATAACCTTCACTTGCCGTATTAGTTGGCGAATGCTGCAAACCTTTGCCATCAAAAAGAGCTGTAGAGCCTTTTGGCGTTGAATTACTTACACCTTTATAAGGATCTGGGCTGCTCATTAAATTATTTAAGACATCGTGCGTAAGAGGGTATGTTTCGTCTCCTACCATTATTACGTCTAAAGGTGATACTTCCCATTGTTTTGCAATGATTGGGATGTTTGCTCCCGCAACTTTTAATGAGCCGACTCCATAACCTTTAGCAGCATCTTTACGCTTCCATTCTACAGATATAGCTTCATTTTGTAATGAGGGGTATTCAGTAAGAAAATGAGTAACGATCTCCTTAACCCATTTACCTGAGTCTTTGTCAAGATATATTGACATACCTTGCTTTTCAAACTCAATTGGGTCTATGAACAATTTATCCATAACTTTCTCCTATTAAAATATTAATTAGTATTAGACGCAAAAAACTTGAGCCTATTTGTATCTTAATTTAATATAGCTCGTAATACATTTTTTGTCAAGCGAATTATGTAACACTATCTGCCGTCCCCTCAATAATGAGAGCACAAGCACTTTGAATAGCGCCTATGTCGGACACAATCGATGCGTGACTGGTAGTTAAGGTGGGTAGACCTGCAGTTGCGGTAGCTGTTTGGGACGCTGCTATGCTTGTCCACGACGTAACTAGAGCACTCATTGAGCTATTAAAAGCTATTACAGCCGCAGCCATAGTTGCTGAGATCCCTGTGGCTAAGCCTGTATTTAAGGCACCTCAAGCAGTGATCATGGTCAATATATTAGATGCGTCAAGTGCTGACTGTGTGTGCGACGTCACTAGTTTTGTGTGTAGCTCGATAACCTTAGAATTTAAAGCAAGGACCGAATTTGAAAGTGCGGTCACCTGATCTTTTAAAGCTAGAATCTGATCTTCGGCTTCCGATGTCTGGAGATTGGTTAAGATGTGCTGTATAGTGCGGTCTACGACAGAACTAATAAGCTGGTCTATGCCTAATTTGGACCCAGCGCTCTGATTAGCTACTAAAGGGTTACCATCGCTATCGTACATAACTGGGGCTAAAATTCCTCGTGACAACTGATCAATGATGGCGTTACCTGCTGTAGGCTCGTGTGATGCTGCGTCTTTTACTTGATCGCTTGCTAAGTCAGAGTATATTTCTTGGTACAATAGTGTTTTATTTAAAGCCATAATTATATGTCTGATTTAAAGCCGCCAGTTAAAAATGGTACGGCTTTTTGTATGTCATATGTTACTTTGGTGGTGGGAAACATTGGAACAGGCGCGCCCATATTTCCCATTCCAAAAGAACTTGAGTTTGTGGATAGCCAAGATAAAAAAGCATCTGTGACTAAAGCAGTTCCGTTTATATTTACACCAGTCGCACTTATGTTTAATGATATTGTGGGGTTGCTTAGAACTATTTCAGTTGGGCTGACCGTGATTGAGCTTACGCCTCCTGCATCTATGGTTATTGTTCCCCCTTCTAATTTAATAGAATCTGTGGGGTTTGAGAGGAGCACTTTTGTAGCATCATGGGTTATACTGGTGGAGCCACTAGATGCAGATGATGTAACCGTTCCGTCATCTAATGTTAAGGAATCGGCTGTATTATCTAGTACTATCTTTCCGCCTGTAGCTTGCGCCACCGTATTCTCTAAGAGAATAGAAGTTGTCTTAGTCGTAGCAAAAGTGTTTGATAGAAGAATGGAGGTACCGTTTGCACTAGAGTTTTCCCAAATAAAGCCTTGCTCAGTGGTTGCTGTGGTATTTTTGACAGTGGTCCCATAAATTTGAGTACCATTAATATTCGTATAAAAGTCACTTGTGTATGAAAATAACGGCGTGCCAGCTCCTAATGATGCATAAGTTTCCCTAAAATGTGTGGAGTCGCTACCCTCAACGCTTCCCCCGAGCTGTCGCGTATAGCTATCACCTGTGACTACTGGGCCTGGTACACTATAATTGTGGAGATGAAACCTTCAAAAACTTTTATTTAGTGGATCTAGTGACAATAAAGGGCTAGTCAGCTCCCCAAAACTTTCTGTATATTGCTGTTTTGCATTTAATCTAGGAAATTGAAAGTCGTACCCCAAACCCTCTGCAACTGGGTTAGCTGGTAAGGCTAATCCAGGCGTAATACCGTCATACATTTGTTTTCTAAAAATCTCCCCCTGAGCTACTTCAACAGGCGTGCCTGGCGTATCATCCGATGGCAATAAATTTCCTCTAGAGGCTATATCTGATGTATATTTCCCATATCTTCATAAAAAAGTACTTGTTTCTGTGAGTGTATTTTGCTTGGCCTCAATTTCATATAAAGTCCCTGGCGGGTGAAATTCACTAGATGAGTTTTTATATGCTCCAATGTTGGTCCCCGACTGGTGGCCAAAACGAACAGTTGTGACTGTATCCTTAGCTAAAGGATTTAATCCCGTCGATTGGCGCGTTTCTATCTGATACGGGTTTTGTGGGAATAGCCCTGTAGCTAGTTTTTTATTATATATTGAGCCAGCCTTTA
>ENA-OREN01003895-OREN01003895.1-marine-metagenome-genome-assembly--contig:-NODE-3895-length-13457-cov-3.887593_pt1 | contig 13457 bp, 38 predicted proteins | sample MGYA00248624_ERZ508555 | MGnify/ENA primary metagenome ERZ508555 (study PRJEB26222, sample SAMN06267773) | marine metagenome | isolation source: Saanich Inlet, British Columbia, Canada | place...
CAAGCACCTATTAGTTCTTATACTGTTAGTGGTTCAACAATTACTTTTGCATCAGCTTTAGTTACTGGTGATGTAATAAATTTTATTCAGATACTAGGTAATGTTTTAGACTTAGGAGTACCAAGTGATGCAACTGTTTCTACTGCTAAGATTGTAGATGGTGCTGTAACAAGTGCTAAGTTAGCAAGTGGTGTAGCAGCAGCATTAACTGGCTCAACTAATAATACTATTGTAACTGTAACTGGAGCAGATGCTATAGCTGGAGAAGCTACTTTAACTTATGATGGAACAACTTTAGCAAATATACCTAGTGGTACTGCATCAAATTTAAGATTACAAAACTCAACAACTGGAAGTGGTGGAACTGATGGATTTTTACTTCAGGCAACTGGTAGTGATGTTTATATAAATAATTATGAAAATGCAGATATGTATTTTAGAACCAATAATACAGATAGACTTAAACTGCATGACAATGGAGTATTATCTGCTTCAGCAGGTGTAGCTCTTGGAGTTGGAACTGCAAACACAGCTTCAAATGTTTTAGACGATTACGAAGAAGGAACTTTTACGCCTAATTTAAGTACATCAACAGGTGTGTCATTACCATTAAATTCTGCAATAGATGTAATGTCATATACTAAAATTGGTAGAGTGGTTCATATTCAAGGTCTTTTAAGATTAGCTTCTTTAACAAGTCCAAGTGGAGCATTTACTTTATTTAGAGGTCTACCTTTTACAACATCTTCATCTATTACTCAATATGGTGGCAGAGGTGGTGGTGCTATTTTCTATGATGATGTTGGAACTGGAAAATCTGTATTGCCAGTCACTTTTTCTGAAAACACAACTCAATTTAATGTCTATAAAGATGCTTCAGGTTATGCAGTTAACGATGATTTTCAAATATCATTAACTTATTTTACAGATGCTTAATTTTAACAACAACACATAAGGAGACAACACATGGCACTAACTAAAGAGACACAGATTGGTAAAATCGAAGTGGTCGGAAAATACAAATCAGTTCAAGTAAGAACAGATACTGTAGTTATGGAAGATGGCGAAGAATTATCAAGAAAGTATCATAGACATGCTTTGATGCCAGACGCAGTTATAACTGATGAACACACAGAAGTTCAAGCAGTATGTAATGCAGTTTGGACAGATGAAGTAAAAGCTGCTTATGAAACTTTTAAAGCTAATCAAGAGATTTAAATATGGCACTAACAAAAATAAATAATAATACACTTTCAGCAATTACTGGATTACCTGCTGGTGTAGGTGGTAAGGTTTTGCAAATTGTAAATTCAAAAATAGCTACTGAAGTTACAAGTTCAAGTACAAGTCTTGCTGACACAGGATTAACTGCAAGTATAACTCCATCTAGTACATCAAGTAAAATTTTAATAAGCGTACATGAAAATTCTCCAGTAAAATTAGATAATTCTGATATAGAAATTAAATTATTTAGAGGTACTACAGAGTTAAGTAGAATAACTGGTTTTACCTTATATACAGGAACATCTTTGCAACTTTATGGACAAACAGTTTCAACTTCATATTTAGATACTCCATCTACAACAAGTTCAACAACTTATAAAACACAGTTTAGACGACCAGATGGTTCTGGAACAGTTAGACTTCGTTATCCTGGAGAAAGCACAATTACATTAATGGAGATACAAGGATGATTATAGATGCAATTTTGAAAATAAATCCTAACGCAGAAGTAGTTGTTAGAGGTAGTGATATTAACACTTGTGAAATAGAATGGCACAATGGAACAACACCTATACCAGTAGCTGACATAGAAGCTAAAATGGTAGAGGTACAAGCAGAGTATGATGCTAACCAATATCAAAGAGATAGAGCAACTGCTTATCCTACAATTCAAGAACAACTTGATATGCAATACTGGGATAAAGTTAATGGTACTACTAATTGGCAGACAGCTATTGCTAAAGTAAAAGCAGACAATCCAAAATAATGAAATTTGTTCTTATGCTTACAGTATGTTCATTTGTAAGCGGTGAATGTAAAGAGCCAATAGTATACGAACAAACATTTGACACATGGAAACAATGTGCAATAGTAGCAATGAATACAAGTATGCAATATTTACAAGCTATAAATGATGAAACAGTTAATAAATTTCAATTATCAACTCAATACACTTGCACTCAAGAGCAGACAATATAATGCCTAAAAATATTGCACTTCAAAAAATAGAATCACACGAAAAACTTTGTCGTATTATGCAGAAACAAACTCACGATAGAATGAAGCAAATAGAAAATCAAATCACAAGAATAGAAAGACATATGTACTATGCTATGACAGCATTAATAGGTGGTATGTTTACAATTATAATTATACTATTTCAAAAACTTTAAACCTTTAGGCTACTATGGCTAGAAGAAAGAAAGCAGTTACTGGTCTAATAAGCGAAATGAAAGCACAGATTGAACTAGCAAAAGACCCTAATATCCTAGTGTTTACACCTCTTGGTGGTCTTGGTCCTGTAGATATTGTTACTTTAAATATGACTACAGGAGAGTATACTAGCTATGATGTTAAGTCTAAAAATTATAGAAAAAATGAATCAAAAAGTATACCCAAGGATGGTTACAAAAGAAACATGAAAGGAACCTTTATAGCAAGAGGTAGAACAAAAGAACAAATCAAACTAAAGGTAAAAATAATATATGCCAAATGATAATTCGTTAGATATTATTAATGAGTATAAAGACCAAGTAAGAATATTAAAAAGTCAGATAGCAGAGCTAGAAGATTCTAATAAATCTAAAGATTCAGCTAATAAAAGGTGTTTGCAAAAACTAGAGTTTTGTACTAAAGATTTAGATGATGCACTATCAAAGATTAAAGATTTAGAGGAGAAAGAATAATGCCATTTGAAATGATAACAATGTTAGGCTCTACTGTATTAGGTGGAGTAATGAGTATCTGGTCGCAAAGTATAAAAGCAAAACAAGCAGAACAAAAAATGCTTATACAAAGAGCTGAAGTACAACAAAAAGGTTTTAAAGAAGCTAGAGAATATGATAACAAAGGTTTTCAATGGACCAGAAGAATTATAGCTTTGATGGCTGTTTTCTCAATAGTTTTACTACCAAAATTAATGCCAGTATTATCACCAGACACAAGTGTTATTGTAGGATATTTAGAATTTAAACCTTCATTCTTTTTTATACCAGAAAAAGAAGTTATGAAATGGATAACACTATCATCTAATAGTTTGGTCATTACACCATTAGATACTAACCTAGTGTCAGCTATTATTGGATTATACTTTGGTGGTTCATTGGTTAAAAAATGAGCAAGGGTATAATGACAGCATCTGTTAGTCAATATAAAAAAAAGTCAAGTTTATTATCTCAACAAACAGGAAAAAATGGCAAGAGTAAAGTTCAACATAGCAGATCAACCACACGAAAGAATACCAAAAAAAACAAGTATAGGTAGACGACCTAAATTATCTTCTATGAATAAGTCTAAAAAACTTCATAAAGGTAAGTCAAAAAATCGTGGACAGGGTAAGTAATATCTTATATTAAAACCTCACAGGAGATAAATATGATTGATAAAATTAAAGATAAAGCTATGCACTATTGGAATGATCATAGAGAAATGGTTATTATTGTAGCAGTTGTATTAGTTATCGCAATTATACAGTAGGTTTTTGTGAATGAACCTAGTGGATTTACTAAAAAAAAATATAGTAATGATACCTGTTGTGGCATCACTTGTAGTTGGAACCTTTACAGGTGTTAGATATATTGTATCATTAACAGAAACTATTAATAAAAATAAAGCAGAAATTACTGTAATAAACGATACTCATCTTCATAATTTTAAAACTTACATTGCTAGAATACAAGAAAATCAAAATCACTTGTTGTTAAAACTAGAAACAAACAATGGTAATACTATTGTTACAGAGGATAAATTAAAAAGAATGGAAGGAAAAATTGAACAATTAGAAATAGATTTTAAAAATTATTTAATACAGAAGAGTAATTAAATGGAGTGTGCCAATATGAATTATTATTTTACAGGTGCATTAATCATAGCTTTTGTTATATTAACAGTAATTGTAGCACCAATATGAAATATTTAATTATATTTATTTTAACAGCAGGGTGTGTAAAGAGTGAACATGATTTTATAACTGCTCCTCCCGGTTTAACTTCTGTAATATATGAACAACTAATGAAAATAGAAAATGATTGATAAATTTTTTTTAAACTTTTTTGGCAAAGTAGATAATGCAGTGTCATTTGTAGAGACTTACTCTATTAAACTTACCGAATGGTGTTGGCACTCAAGAGTTAAAATTTTAAAAAGAAAAAGAAAATGAAAGTGAGTGAAAAAACAAACGTAACTATGCCAATTAAAAATATGATTGGTATTGTGGCGATAATAATTTCTGGAGTAATTGGCTACACAGAAGTTACTGCCAGACTTACATCATTAGAGACATCAAGAGAATTATTCCAAGCTGATCTACTTAAAAAATCTGAACAATTACCTACTGATCAAGAGCAGTATATGTTAATAGAAGATCTGTATAAAACAACAGAAAAATTAGAGAAAACTCAAGAACAAAATATGACTAACAAAGTTAATATAGAATTTCTTAATAAACAATTAGAAAAAGCGTTAGCTGATGTTGAACATTTAAAAGATAAAGTAAGAGCAAATGGAGGACACCAATGATGGAAAAAATATTAACACTTTTAGTAGGACTTTTAATTGCTTTAGGCGGTTGGAGTTTATCTAGGACTTTTGAACTTTCAACAGGTCAAGCGGTTCTTTTAAATCAAGTGGATCAATTAGAATTTAATGTACAAATGTTGGAAGAAAAAATAGATAAGATGATGGATTCTGACAAAGATATTATGGACCAACATAAAAAATTATTTGAAAAACTAGAAAACTCTAATACAGGATATAATTATAATTAGGAGATTAAATGTTAGAAGTTGTGGTTGCTTTATTAATGATTGTAAATGGAGAAATTAAGGAACATAGAATACAACCATCTATGAGTAATTGTTTAAAAGGTAAAAGAATTGCTATGCGTGGTTCTTCAAAAAATGTAGAGTACCAGTGTATAAAATCTGAAGCAGAGATCGAGATTTACATGGGAGAAAAATCTATTAAAAAATTAATATTAAAGTAATGCCAAAAAAAAATTGGAAGAAACCTGTGTCTTATATAATAAACATTGGACCTTGTAAATATTGTGGAAATGAAATGGAAAATACTGAAAGTTTTGTAGCATTTGTAGATAAGACTAAAGCACATTATCAATGTATGAAAGATGATGATGCTAAAAGATCAGAAGATGCTAGTTATGAAAGTAATTAAATTAAAACTCCATTATACCATCCCATTAAAAAACAAATTGCAATCATAATTCCAAAAAATATTAATAATAAATAAAACTCTTTCATTTAAGAAATAGTATTTTTTATTTCTTCAAACTCTTGCCATAAAGATTGTTCTGGAGACCAATATCTTTTTTGGTCTCTTTTCATTTCTATTGAATGTAAAACTGTGGTATGATCCTGTCCAAAATATCTACCAATATCTGTAAGGTTCATACGATATTTTTCAAACAATATATTATGTATTACGTTTCTTGCTCTTACTATATCTGTAGTTCTTTTTTTACCCATTAATGTTGCTTTATGTACTTCAAAGTATACACAAACTTTATTAATAACACTTTCTATTTGCAAAGGTTTTGGTTTAGTAACAGTATAACCTACAATCTTTCTAACATTACTATCTTTGATTGGTTCTTTTTGTAAAATATTTACAGCATATAAAAAGCCTTCCGAGAACCCTACCTCATATAATCTTTCTTCTTGGCTCGTAAGAAGGTAAAATGCTTTCTTAACTTTATATATAAAATTATTTTGATCTAACTTTTTTATATGCTGATTGTAATGTTTACTTATATTTATGGTCATAGATCCCCTACGTTTTCCTTCAGTTTTTTTTAATAATAAAATTAATGAGCTTATGTTCTCATTAATTCTTCTTTTGTCTGCTCTATCTTCCAAAGCAATCTATAAGAATCTTTTTGATACTTATCCACCTTGTGCTTTGCTTCTAGGTACTTATCATGTTTCTTCTGTTGAAGATCCCTGTACCTTTGCAGACGCAATCGGACTTGTTCCATCTTGCTCCTTTTTTACTCTTGTAAAATCAATCCTCAAATTATCAATTTTACATTCTACAGGTTCTCCATTATTGGACACATCTGCAGCTTTCTTTGCATCATCAAAGAGTTCTGTCATTGAAAATGAACATTCTCCATTAATAATTCTCTTATATTTACCCATTTTTATCCTTTTTGGCAACCTCTTTTTTGTGTATTTCTTTAGTCATCTTGTTATATATACTTAAATCGGTATAATTATCCGCTTTAAATTTTTTTGTTGATCTATATAGCTTTAATGCCATCATTAATTGACCTACTTGGTGCGGTTTTATTCGTTTTTTTAAACTGCCTGCCAAAACGATAGTAAACATTTCTGCTAACATAATAAAGTTCTCTTGATAATTACCATAATCTTTTTGGCGATCATCAATAATTTTCTTTTCTATCTCTTGATCTAAATCTGTTATTTTTTTATCCATAAATATATTGAGGTGCCTTGGGGAAGAAAACTACCGAAAGGGAACTAGAAAGAAAAAACTCCCCCAAGACTAAATACAAATTAATTAAAACTTGTATGATTGTTTATTATCATAATTAGGTTTCTTTTGAAACCCTTTATTACTAGGTGCTGCAGGTTTATCTTCGTTAGCAGTAGGTGGTGTCATTTTGATTGTAATCCCAACAACATTACCTTGCTCATCTTTTTCTTCCCATCCAGCTTGATTGTGCCAAACGTCTCCTATCTTAACACCAATGGTCCAATTCTTACCCTCTGGTGCTTTTAGGTTTGGTGGTGCTACCCAATCCGGTTGGTTCTCCGCATTTTTGTTTTGGTTTCTTACCAAGTTACACCATACTACATCTTCACTCATGTTTACTCCTTTGTTATTGTCAGCTTTTACTGACCATTATTTAATTGAAATTCACGAGTTTCAGCAATATCTGAAATTTGTCTGTATGCTCGTAAATTATTTCTTAATAGATACTCAACACTTGCTCTATGCTTTTCTTTAGCAATACCAAAACCTTGTATAGTTTTAGCATTTTTAAGTTCATGTTTTATATCTTCTACATCTATACTATCATCAGCATAGGTAGGTTCTTCAACAGATTGCTCTGGAGAATCTTGTTCAAATGGTTTAGCTTCATAGCCATCTTCATCTTTAATACCGGTTTTAAGATTTAATAAATTTAAGAACGCATACTTTCTTGAGTATGACATGGCATTGCCGGTTCCAAATTTATCGAGATTGCCAAATGCTGAACAACCATCAACAAGTATATGTTGGGTTGGATCATCAACATCATAAACTCTCATGGTACATACGACCATTACTTGTTTTATATTTGGTACAATCTCTGTTAAATAATTACAAGTCGCATACAATCCATTATCTAGTAAGGCTTGAGTTGCTACTTCTTGTACACTATCGTGGAGTAAGGGTGCAAAATGCATACCATTTGCTTTTGTACCTTTCTTTACAGACCCTGCACTTAAACAGGCATCATGTAGTTTTTGATATATATTTTTTTTATTCATGTTTTATTCCCCATAGGTTAGTTATTAGTTTTTCTTGTTCTGGTGCTAAATCCTTATAATAAAAAGGATGATACATATCTGGTGGCTCACACATTTGTGCAAGTTCAGATAAATTACCTTTACAAAACATAATCATACGTTCCCATAAAAGTATTTTCTCAACCATTTTAAAATAAAGATGTTCCAGATGGTCTTTCTTCATTAACTCATGTGATTGATCAAAAGTAATATGCTCTTTGTCATTTACATAAATTAAATATGGTATCTTCTTGGTACACATATAATAAAATGAAGTTTGTGTAAGGTTATCTGTGGTAGGTTCAGTAGGTAAGGCTTGACTACTCATTGTCCACTCTTCCTTGTTCTTAACCTTTCTAATATTAGGTGGCTTGGTTTTAAGTTCTATAAATTTTGTTTTAGTTTCATAGTCTACTCTGCCGGTAATAGGTTTGATCATTGTCATTTCTTTGTGCTTAACGTATTGCTCACAAACTAATTTTTCATCACCAACTAAATCTTGCACAACCTTTTTAGTTACCCCAATACAATCGTGTGCATAAGAAATCATTTCTTTTCTGGCAAACTCATCTTTTTTATCTAGTGGTGGTTTTTCTTTTATAATATCTAACTCTTCATCAAAACATTTTTGATAATCTCTATCCCATTCTGTTTCTTTAATTGTTTTTGATTTGTAAATTACATCTGCAATTAATTTTTGTACTGTGTTATTAACTAGATTGCCGAATGATGGTTTGTATCTCCATGACCATGATCTTCTAATCTTTTCTAAAAAAGAATAGCTGATTAAATTTTTTGCCATAGGTGATGACGTTGAAGAATATGACCAATGATCTAATCCCTCTCCACCATTAAATATTGCAAATGCTTCAGCTACTAGCTGTTCTTGTGTTTTTTCTCTGAGTTTCATAAGTTCCTTTTTTCCACTATCTATACACATTATTATTTACTTGTAAAGCAATAAATATGATATATATACATACAAATCAGATAAATAAAGGAAGGAATTATGACACTTGAAGAGTATAGAAAAGATAAGAAACTATCCTATTATGTCTTTGGACAAATGCTAGGACTTAATGGACAAAATCCGGGTACATCTGTGAATAGATGGTGCTTGACAGCTAAAGTAAAAAGATTTCCAGATCCAGAAATGGTACAAAAAATTTTAAAAGTTACAGAAAATAAAGTTACAATAAAGGATTTGTATGACAGCTGGTGGAACAAAAAAGTTTAAGTACAAACGAGTTAAAATTGTTTGGCAAGATATATTAAATGATAATTCTTGGTTTGATAGCCTTGATGATGTTAATAAAATGAATTTCGCATGGTGCGAAGATATAGGTTATCTGTTCTCTAAAGATACAAAGACAGTTAAAATATTTACATCATTTAATTATGATGGTGATAAACTTAACATAGGTAATGTTACTGTATATCCTAGATCAGTAGTTAAAAAGATTGAGGTTTTAAAATGACCTATGAGGGTATGTTTGATGAGGTCGAGTGTAAGCACGAATTAAAAAGAGCCAAGAAATTTATTGAGAAACAAGCTAATATAATTTTGGCACTTGAAAGAGAATTAGAAGAAAAAGAAAACGAGATAATAATAATTAAGAATAAATAATTTATGGCTAGATGGACTTATGCTTTCAGTAATGGAAGTTATAACGATTGGCATAGGAAATACGAGGGTATTGCTATGATTGATATTGACAGTATTGAGTGTTGTCCTCGTTGCTACGAGCCTTTGGCTATATTGGAGACTTGCTACGATAAATCACAGAAATTTAAGGCTACAACCTTGTCAAAGATAGTCGCTAGTCGCTTAAATATACCCTGCTTTTTGGTATTCTATAAGAATTTGACCGACACCACCCTAACCTTTAGGATCAAGCGTATAACTAGCTCTCCGACAGAGTTTGAGTTAATGAATGAGGACCAATGGGTATCCATCTTGCTAGACCTACAACAAAATCATAGGAAAGTGTGCGACCATGAACAATAGTCGTGCTTTTTTACACATAACTTATAAGTTGTACGGACATCTTGATAAATTAAGTGGGACCAAAAAATCTAACTGTCTCAACTGCTATTTATCTTTAATGAAACACGCATGGAAAAAGAACAATTATGAGTGTGGTCTAAGATACTCTACAATCGCTAAAGAAACTAAATTATCTAGGATAACTGTTAGAAGAACTTTAGATACTTTGGAAAAATTACACGTTATATCCACTGTTCGTGGTAGATCCGGTAAAACCTATAAGATTAATCAGCTATTTATTAAATCAGAATCAGATGGATCAATTATGCACATTAATAAACCTAAGATGTATAAAAAAGATCACTCTAATGTATATAAAAGATCAGTATTAGTAGAAGACATTAATACAGTATATAAAGGAAATAACATAGATACAATTATAAGAGATAATAGAGGTGATAAAGATAGTTTAATACTAAACTTATCAAAGCTCCCCCTGTTAGAACTTAAATCAGATACTAAAAATCCATACTATATAAAGTTAGCTATTGAGAAAAAAGCTGAATTGGACCGTGAAAGTAAGGCTACCTATGTACATCCTCAAAAGATAATTAATGAATTAACCAAGATTAAAAAGTTATCTAACCCAAAATATGTTGAAAAGGTTGCGTTCAATAAAAGAAATAATCTTGATTACAAAGGGAGACCAAAGAAATAATAATGCTCTATTTCCATTGCATTACAATAGAGAATTTGTCATGGTAGGTAGACCAATGAGAAAAGTTTTCTGTCAAGGCTTTACTCGTGCTGGTAGACGTGAGGGTAAACTAATACCATGTAGAATGAAAGGTTATGAACTTGCAAATGGTACTTATTATTGTAAATATCATGGCTATCAAAATGTTAAAGGGTTCAGAAAAGCTAAATATACAGATGAAACTAGAATAAAACAATTAAGTAAACTACAACAATTTAGGAAATACACAGATGAACAGCTCAAAGAATACTATTACAACCAAGTCAAAGTCAGAATTGATAACAACCAACCAAGCCGATACAATCTGCGAAAAACTCACGAGAGGTTTAACTCTTACAGAAATACTAGAGGAAAAACAGTACGAGTTCAGCTTGATGAAATTTTATCATTTCTTAAAAAAAAATCCCGAGATGAATGAGAGGATAACTGAAGCTAGAAAAAATGGTGTTCAAACTTTAATAGATAAACTGTTGCAAGTCTTTCAATATCAACAAGTAGAAAACCCTAATCAGATACTATGGATAAGGGAAAAAACAAAGTTTATTACCTTTTTGGCTAACAAATTAACAGATTTATATTCAGATAATAAGGTTCAAAATGTTAAGACCGATCAATCAATTAAAATTTCATGGGAAGATAATCAATCGGATATGATTGATGTATCAGAGGATATAGTTGATATACCCTCTGATAATAAAGATTAATTATTTTAAATCACAAATTCTGCAAACAGTTTCATTTTCATAAGTAAAAAACATATTGTCAGTTTGTTGATCTAAAATATTATTATCTGGTTCTTCTCCCAAATATTTTTGTATTTGTTTAGGTGTTATTTCGTGGTCAGTTATTCCACATTTATTACATTCACTCATTAATCCCTTTCCTTTGGCTCTTCAAAGCTAACATGAATAACACAATCTCTATGTTCATTTTCATGCCATGCAACATTTAGATCAGATAGTAATTGTAAAAATGTTTTACCATCAATGCCATGATAAGTATTATCGCAATAGTTAGTTATTTCTGCTTTCTTATTTTGTTTTCCATTGTTCCATTTTCTACTGTATGAAACAATCTCGTATCTATCAATGTACATATTTCCCTTTCTTGTTGTTGTTTATAATTTCTAACTATTTCTTTCCAAGCTAGACCATTTTGTTCTTTAAGAGTGTTAAATAATTCCTTAACATTTTCTCTTAAATTTTGTTGTTTATTCATCATCCTCACAATCATCATGCCAAAAAACAATATTATTTTCTATATCGTGATCTGCTTTTTTTAATTCTTCTTTTGTGTAGGTATCTAAATATCCCCAATTTGAATGACTATAGTTATCTCTACAATAATCATCTATATATTCGCTGTGATCTCTCATTTTATTTTTCCCTTTCTGTTATTACATAATTATCTTCTAACATTTTTTCTACATAAAAATCAATTAAGTCTTGTTTAGACATTGAATTTGCTAGTTCTTCATAATCTTCTTTTGCATTGTCATATTCTTTTTGTTCTTCTTTTGTCATTTTATTTTTCCCTTTTGTTTAGTTGTTTATTCATTTATTTCAAAATTATAAAAATTTTCATCACACTTTAAACAAACATAAGGATAATCAATTTCTTTAACTGTTTCCTCATATAATTTAGATGAACATTTTGGACAATTTTTATTTGTTTTATTTTCTTTTTTGTATTGCATTTTATTTTTCCCTTTTGTTTTTTTCATTTATCATATCTGTTAAATCATTTTTTAATGGTTCTATATCGTAGTCATAAAATATGGCTAAACTGTGATCTTCTTCTTGCTTTAGTTTATCCAAATAATCGTTGAAACCATTGATTAATTTACCTATTTTGCTGTTTTCATTATCCATTAAAATCCTTTCTTTTTAAAACATAATTTGAAACTTTAGCTAATAAAGGAAAAACTTTTTGTTTATCTTCAATCATTTGTTTATTTATATCTTTTATTGACTTCTTTAAAATTTTGACTTGTTTAATCAAATCTTTAATTTTAATGCTACTATCATCATTCATATTTTTACCTTTCTATTTATAGTTTTTTCCATTATCTCTAATTTCTGGACCATTTAAAGTTTCAATATAAATTTGGTCCTCGCTTTCTATTTTTTCTAATTGATGAACACATTTGCCATATTTATCAAATAAATATCCATTAGCTTGACAATGTTCTTTAATATCTATTTCTTCCCAATCACTAGGATAATCTAATTTTTTAATTATATTACCCTTTTCATCTTCATCTTCATAATCAAATGGTAATTCATCAAGCCAAATTTTAACATTAATTTTACTGTTATCATTTAAATCTTGATAATCATAAGCATTTATTTTTATTGTTTTCATGTTCCCTTTCTATTTGTTTAATTATGCTGATCTTCTTTCTAGTATTTCTGTGTGATGTTTCCAATCAATCAAAGCTATATATTCAAGACTAGCAAGATATTTTAAATCTTGATCTTTCCATGCGTGAAGAATTCTATCTCTGTAATTCTCAACAACTGATTGTGAATATAAACAAGATTTTCTAATATTAATTAAATCTTTTACTTTATACTTCTCAACATTTAATAAACTTTCAGCAATATTTTTTACTGTAAATAATTTTGCACAATCATTAATAGATGCTTCAAAGTCGCTTGACGGTCTATTAAATCTGTGTCTCTTTTCATCTTTTTTATTCATATCAAAGATGCAGTGAAAGCATATCAAAATGTAATTGATGTGCCTAAAAATATTGTTTCAGGTCAAATTTTCAATGTTGGTTCAAATGAACAAAATTTCAAAATGGGAGATATAGCCGAAAATATCATTAAAGCAACTGGACAAAAATGTGAATTAGAACTAGGGGATACAAATGATCATAGATCATACATCACATCATTTAAAAAAATTAAAGATACGGTAGGATTTATTCCATCTTTTTCAATAAGAGATGGTG
>ENA-OREN01003899-OREN01003899.1-marine-metagenome-genome-assembly--contig:-NODE-3899-length-13446-cov-10.902311_pt1 | contig 13446 bp, 9 predicted proteins | sample MGYA00248624_ERZ508555 | MGnify/ENA primary metagenome ERZ508555 (study PRJEB26222, sample SAMN06267773) | marine metagenome | isolation source: Saanich Inlet, British Columbia, Canada | place...
CCGTACCTCCTGTCGCGCCTCATGTTGTTCTCAATCTTGTCGCGCCAGAACTTTTTTGCAAGCCTTTTCTTTTGGTTGTACCTGTACCCGTGCCAAAAGTCGCCGTCGCAGAATATCGCAATCCTCTTTCTCTTGTGCGCAAAGTCTGGATTGCCGTACATCTCCGGATGCATTTCAAACCTGTACCCGGTGTCTTCAAGCAACTGCTTCATCCTCAGTTCGATCTTTGTGTCTTTGCCCCTGATTCTGGACATGACCCATGACCTTTTTTCCGGGGTGAAGATGTCTGTCAAAAATATGCACTATATGAAAATACAATACCTATAATTAATAATTAACAGAAAATTTTATGTACATGAAAAAGTCAAAAAGTGATTTAACATTCATTGATTTGTTTGCAGGCATTGGAGGTCTTCGGAAGGCTTTTGAACCTTATGGGAAATGTGTGTTTTCTTCAGAACTAAACGAATATTCAAAGAAAACTTATTGTCAAAATTTTCCTGGAAGTTTAGTTTCAGGTGACATCACCAAAATTAATGCAAAAGAAATCCCTGACCATGACATTCTATTGGCGGGATTTCCCTGCCAGCCTTTTTCACTTGCAGGTGTCAGTTCAAGAAAATCCTTGGGCAAAAAACATGGTTTCAAAGATAGAACGCAGGGTACATTATTTTTTGATATATGTAGGATTCTAGAGGAAAAAAAACCTAAGGCTTTTCTTCTTGAAAATGTAAAAAATTTAAAGACACACGATAAGAAAAAGACGTTCAAGGTAATTATTGACGCACTTGAGGAATTAGGTTACTATGTGATCGTTGATGTAATTGATGCTGGGAAAGTTGTCCCACAGCATCGAGAACGAATATTCATTGTAGGGTTCAGGGAGCCGCTTGATTTTGAATTTCCAGAACTGACTGATACTAAACCCCAACTAAAGAAAATTCTTGAGAAGAAAGTTGACAAGAAATATACCTTGTTGGATGGAACTTGGAATGCGTTAAAACGGCATAAGACACGGCATGGGGAAAAGGGAAACGGATTCGGATACAACATGGCAGACAAAAACGGAGTATCTAAAACACTTAGTGCAAGGTACTGCAAAGACGGGGCTGAAATTTTAATTGATCAAAAAAATAAAAATCCGCGAAGACTTACGCCGCGAGAATGCGCAAGACTGATGGGGTTTCCAGATAAATTTGAAATCCCTGTTTCTGATACTCAAGCTTACAGGCAGTTTGGCAATGCAGTTGTGGTCCCGGTTGTAAGTGAGATTGCAAAGGCCATGGTAAAGTGCATGAGAAAAGGAAAACATAGAATAATGATTACCGATTATGCAAAGTGATTAGGATGGATGCATATTCCAAACCACTCAAAAAGCCCGAAGCAAGACATCGCTATTGGCATATCCAAAAAGCAGACCGAGATTTCTTTCCAGAGTCTGATGTAAAGTTTAAGCTAAAGTTTCATGAAAAGACATTTGAATTAAAGGTAAATCACAAGGACGACGTAATGACTGGACAACTCTACCACCTATACCAGTTCTTGGAGGGACACCGGATTATAGTTACAAAGAAGGGCAAGAACTCGTATGTCTTGGAGGCCCCTGATACGAAACTGTATCCTGAAGTTGACTAGATTTATTTTGTAATTTTGACTGGCTTATGCGACTGATACTGTGACAATCCGCTCTCAATTGTCCAGTTCACTGCACCTATTTCAGACAATCTCCCCATTGTTGCAATTCTGATATTTTTCCAGTAATCCGCATCTACTCTTTGTATCTTGAGGACTTCGATTATTGATTCGTTGGATTTGTTTTCACACCATTTTGTTTTTACGGGGTCGATCATGCTGTCGATGTCACTGGCAGACAACTTCTCATTTTTGTTTATGTTGTTCAAAACTGTGTCGACTATTTTATTCTCCAAATCAAATTTTGGAATCACCTTTTCCAAAATGAATTCCTTTTCCTCTTTTCCAATTGTGTGGGACATGTCTTGACTGTCTATGATTGGATTTTTCAACAATAGGAATTTGATTCCATCCCCTGAAAGTGTTATCTCTAGTGAATCATCATCTGTATTTCTAATCTGTACAAGACCCATGTTGTTTAGAATGCCTGAAATAGTTCCGTTGCTGCTTTGCTTGAATGATCTTAATGTTGGACCTACAAACTGATCCAAAAACCTTTCCTTGCTTGCTTTGATTTTGATGTTGTTCTTTAGCTCCTCGTCTTTGTCTTCATAAGTTTTTTCGTGAAATGACGGAAAACCTGTGGATATTCTTTTGCTTCTGGTGACCTTGTTTTTGTCCTCGTGCTGTTTTAAAATTTTTGTAATCTCTAAGACCTCGTCAAACGAGTTTTTTCTAAATGACTCGTAATCAATCCACTCGCTGTTGTTTTCTTCAATGTTTTCTACAACTGCCTTTGCCAGCAGACATGTGACGATTTTTGATGGAAAAAATCTTGTATGCAATTTGTTCATCAGTGGTATGTCGCTACTTGGAATACATTCTTTGCAAATTGGGACCTCCTTGGACCCCAAAAAGTTTCTATTTTTTTCAACCCTCTCGGCAAATATTTCCAGCTGTGATTTGTCCTTGTTGTTTTCCCCTGAGGGATTCTCCATTTGATTATAAAATTGGGGGCTCATTTCTTTTATCTGCCTCTTCATCTCTGGTGTGTAGTCTGCCCACAATTCGGCACTTATTTCAAAAACTCTTTGAGGGTCTGTCCACCAAGTGATCATCAAATCTATTGATTCTCTAAGAAATTCTTCTCTACTGCCGTATCTGTCAATCTTCTCTACAATTTTGTCGATTTTCCTAATGTCCTTTACATCTGGAGAAAAAGTGAATGTCTCCTTTACCATGACTCCCATAACATGTACTATTATATTAATATAGACACTTTATTCTCAAAATTAAGTTTTTATTTACTAAAATGAATTAATAATATGAATAAACAGTGTTTATTGGTAAAAAAATAGTGTTTATTACACTATACATAAATACCACTAGTAGAATTATATGGTAATGTATAAAAATCAGACACCAAAAAAGTACGTCCTGGATTCCTGCATCGGCAGAAGATGCTATGAGAATCCTGCATACTTTGACATGCTAAAAATCAAGGTAGATGACTTGTCTGCTGCAACCACTGTCTTTACCACAGTATCAGAATATGAGATTAACAAAAGGGCAGAATATGGATTTGACAAGATGCATTCCCAATTGGAGTCTGCAATTAATTCTGAGATTCCTATTGAGCAAATCAGCTATGACATGCATCAGTTGGGTATCTGGCTGTGCGACAACATCAAAGGACTTCATCATCCTGACAACCAGATACTTGCATACGCAATGCTTACCAATTCCGTACTGATAACATGCGATAAGGGACTGGAAAATGCAGCAATATCTGCGGGTCATAATGTCATTAACCCTGACCGTTCCATCATAGAATATGCAAAACCAAAAACAGATTTTTCAAAACTTGCACAGAAAAAAGTAAATTATCTTAAACATAAAATGCACATCCCTGCTAAATCATTCAGGACATTTCCTTCCAAAGCAATACGTAAATCTGTAAGAAAAATTACCTGGAGCACATTTGTATGACCAAACAAGTTCATACCAACTCACTTGCAGACTGTTTTGAAATAGATTCATCTGAAAACTTGGAGATATCAGAAACTATCGTTTCTGCTGAAGTTAAAGATTTGATTTCTAAGATTCCAAACAGAGTTGGCCCTGTCAAATTTCAAAAATGGTTGGTTTTGGAAGAAAAAGTTTTGGATACAGTATCTGCATAATGTATCACGCTGTATTATTTGAAAAATTTCTTTTATATCTTAAAGGTGTGATTAATTAAATGCGTGAAATTCTGGTCTCCAAATTATTTCAAGAATTGCTTGGACCACGAAATGGCATTAGTGAAGAATTTAATTCCAATGAATCGCCATCTCTGGAATTCATCACAGGAATTCTTTCACCCGTTGAAACTTCTGATGAAACTTGGGTGGACACTCAGACCAGTAGTTCTCAATTCCCATCAATTTCACATCAAAGAATGGAGGGTGATGAACAAGAGGAACAAGAATCCGCATCATTGAATCCATCACTAAATCCGCAAAAACCCCCTTCTACTATGGGACTCTCTTTTCAGGTTGCAACTGTTCCTTCACCTGAATTTAAAATCTGTTTGACCTGGGCAAGATATCTGAAGGACCCTGTAAACTGGAGACGATTTCCAAAATATGTCGTGCTGTCAGTTAATGAAAGTACTGAACCGATACAATATTTTGATTCATCCGGACAAACTTGCAAAAAGGATTCAGCTGAAATATCTTTTCGCTTCAAAATAAGACCTGTTGGGAACACTTTTTTCATAAGCATATTTTTTGTAAACGAGTCCGTCGTCCCAAAGGATGCCCGAGACTTTTTTAGTTACAATATTTTTCAGCCCCAAATCAGAGTTGTATGTGAAAATAACACCAAGATAATTGAGATGAGGGATGACTCCTACGATCCTGACATTGAAACAACCGAACTTCACTACAAAAAAAGAAAAACACTCGCACGTGGACACATGACTTCTGTGGTTTGGCGTGATATTGATCCTGAAATCATCCCTGATGATGTGAAAAAAGAATTTCCTAACGCCATCAATGAATTGGGATTCAGTTGGGCAGACAGAGAAATTGTTCCGACTTCTGATGTGACTCCTTTCCTTACTCCTGATTTGAGGACAGAGTATCTGCCAATGTATTCGATCCCATCTCCCGATATTGAATGGAGTGATGCTTCCAAAAAGCCTGTTCTTAACGCAAAAGAGTTTTCAGAGATGTGGGATCCACAAACCTTGAACGATTCCTTGGAGCCAATAGTTGGAGAGTACAAAAAATGGATTTTATCTCTGGACAAAACCAAGGATGGAAAAAATGATTTACTTGTTGACAAAATAATGGACGAATGCAATGTCGTTCTCAAACGAATTGAATCCGGAATTGAGTTTTTGGTTAATGATGATGATGCAAGACTGGCATTCTGTTTTGCAAACAATGCAATCAATCTTCAAAACCAATGGAAGAAAGGAGGATCTGATCTTGAATACAGGCCATTCCAAATCGCATTCATTCTGATGACTGTTGAATCCATTCTTTCAAAAAATTCTGAATTTAGAAACACATGTGATCTTTTGTGGGTTCCAACTGGTGGTGGAAAAACTGAGGCATACCTTGTACTTGTTGCAATCGACATGGCTTACCGTCGACTCAAATCCGTTAAAAATGGGAAATCCGGATCTGGCGTTTCTGTATTTACAAGATACACTCTTCGTCTGTTAACAATACAGCAGTTCAGAAGAAGTCTTTCCATGTTTTCTGCAGCAGAATTTCTAAGAGTCAGTTACCTTGATTCAAAAAAATTAATTGGATGGAGGCCAGAACAATGTCCGAATCCTGAAAATATTTTGTGGGGCTCTACTCCGTTTTCTGTAGGACTATGGGTTGGTGATGGTGTTACCCCAAACAAGTTGGAATCATTAGACTTCAGAAAGAACGGTCGCAGAGTTTGTCGTATTGGTGCACTGGATCAGTTGAAACAAAATCGAATTGAAAAGCCTTGCACAGCTTCTGGTGAACCTGCTCAAGTTCTTAGCTGCCCTGCATGTGACAATATTCTGGCATTGCCAAATGTTGGCTCTTCTTCAGATGCTGTTCAGGGTTTGGACAGTGGAAAAAATCATACCCTCACTTGGATCATTAAATCTGACACTGACATTCCAACCCTTGAATCTTCTATTGCAACTTTTACGCCGACTTCTTCAATCCAAATTTCCAGTTCAAAGTTTTTGAAACTTGAATCTGGTTACTATTCTCTTCAAATCGAATTGCGTGATCCACATAGAAAAATCTCATCATCTACCTTGAATGAGTTTTGGAGAGACCTTCAACAGCATTTGAAATTTAATGCAGATTCTCTTCAAAGTACTTCCGCTGCAAGGCCCGGATATTTCTTCAAAACTTACCTGTCCAATAGGGGCAATAAACCAAAAAATTATGATTTTGAAATAATTTGTACTGGCAACTTTTGTCCCCTTCGACATAATTGGTTTGCAGGTTCTCCGATGGGAAGTGTCAACGGAACATTCGTTGATCCAACACTGCTAACTAAAACTGCTGACGACATTGCTCTGGATGATGGAAACATGTTTGTCGAGGTGCAGAAATGTTTTAAAACCAAAAATTTTGTTTCTGACAGAATTCCAATTCCTGGGATGACTGTGGATGATCAGGTCTACAAAAATTTGCCTACCATGATTGTTGCAACTGTTGACAAGTTTGCACGTCTTCCTTTTGAACCAAAAGCTGGCGGCTTGTTTGGCAATGTTGAATATTGTCATATGCTTTCTGGGTATTACCGATTGGATGTAAATCCTAGCGGAAATGACGAACATCCTTCACCCCTAGGTACGTCCACTCAGAGAACCTACCGCAGATTGTCTGGTATTGAAATTCCAAAACCTCCAAATTTTATTATTCAAGATGAACTCCATTTGATGGACGGTCCTTTGGGCAGCATGGCCGGTTTGTATGAATCATGTGTGGACTTTTTGTCAACTTCAAAATATCCTGTAAAATACATTGCATCCACAGCAACAATCAAGAGAGGGGAGGATCAGGTCAGGTCCTTATTTTCCAGACGACTGCAGGTATTTCCTCCAAGTGGTGTATCCGTTGATGATCGATTTTTTATTCGTGAACATGAGGAACACGCATTACGAGATGAAAAGGCTGGTCGTCTATATTTGGGAGTAATGGCACCAAGCAAGGGAGCTTTGACCCCAATTGTCAGAATCTGGTCTTCATTGGCACAAACTGCACACATCAACAGAACAAATCCTGAAATTGATAGATTTTGGACTCTTGTTGGATATTTTAATGCAATTCGAGAGTTGGGAGGGGGTTTGTCCGTCTATAGGCAAGACATCCCGTCTAGAATACAGCAAATTTCTCAAAGAACTACTGGTGAAACACCGCGAATTTTGGATCAAAACACTAGCCATGAATTATCTGGAAGAACCGCTTCTGATACACTACCATCAATTCTTGATGACATGAACAAGAAATTCCCTGACGATACAAATTCGCCTGATGCTCTTTTCACAACATCAATGTTTGGTACTGGTGTTGATGTGCCAAGATTGGGACTGATGTTGGTCAACGGCCAACCCAAAACCACGTCCTCATACATTCAATCTACTGGTAGGGTAGGAAGATCCAAGGGCGGACTGGTTGTGGTGTTTCACCGTTCCACAAGACCTAGGGATCTAAGTCATTACGAATATTTTATGAGATTTCACAGGCAAATGCATCGAACTGTTGAGTCTCCAACTGTTTATCCTTTCTCTCCTGGAGCAGTAAGCAGGTCTTTGGGTCCTCTAGTTGTTGGTATGCTGAGAAATATGAAAAATCCTAATACTCCGTGGCACAAAAAAAATTCTGCTAGATTAATGAGTACTGCAACTTTTACAACAAATCCTGAATTTGATATGATTGCAAACCATCTTGAAGAACGTGCCAAGAGTCAACCAGACAGAAGACGCCCCAAATCCCAGAAAATATTTGATGATGCAAAAACTTGTGTGGACCGATGGACTGCTGTTGCACAAAACAGACCTTCTTTAGTTTACTCTGCAATGGATGATCCTGAAACCCCTGTAGTACTGGGAGATATGGCTCACGAACGTAATGACTCTATTAGCGTATTTTCTCTTGCACCCCAATCCCTTAGAGACATAGAGGGCGAAACCGCATTCGGAGTGAAAAGATGACTGACTCCCAAAAAATCAGAGCATCTCAGTTCATCACAACGTATGGACCGGGTTCCATCATTGAACTTCCTGACGGACCTGCGTTGATTCCTTCTGCAGACATTGGGCTCTTTGACAGCAGATCCAATTTCTCTCCTAACGATTATAGAATTGATGACGATCGAATGTCCAAGGGACTTTTGGAAGGGGCTAGCATATACCGTCTTCCAACCAATTCAGAAAACGCCCTTCCTCAAAATGATATTGTTTACAAAACAAAATCTTTTCCTATGTGGCATTTGTGTCAAAACCAATCCATTCACGCATATCAGGGACACGGGAATATTGATATTTTGTATGAGCAAAAAACGTCCGTTACCCACTGTCCTATATGCGGAATCCCTAGTAGTCATGGCGGCAATCCAAGCAATGCTGTCAGATTTGTAAGAATGTGTAAAAATGGACATTTGGATGAGGTGGATTGGGACTATGTGGTACATCAGGGAGTTCAGTGTACCAGACGATTCCGTGCACCTGATGTTTTAAAATGGAGCTCTGCTGGAGGAACCTCTTTGAGACATATTGTTTTAGAGTGTCCTCAATGTGGGATTTCAAATAACTTTGGAGCATATTATGCCAACCCTAATCTGAAATGTACTGGAAGAGAACCACAGACTGAACATTTAATCTCCTCACCTGGTCGCAATCCCACATGTAGTGCGGATGTAAAGATTATTCCAAGACAGGCATCTAATATTCGAATGCCTGAAATCAAGACACTCCTTTCAATTCAATCTGTAATGACCAAGCTTCATAGAATTGTACAACGTCCAGAAATTAAAAGTGTAATTCGAACTGTCAAGTCCTTGCTTGGACCTGTTGATGATGATGTTAAACTCGCCAAATTGCTTCAAATTATGAAAGATAATCCTGAAATTTCGGATAGTACTGTTCTTGAATTTGAGAAACCAAACGCTTCCTTTGAAGAAGTTAGGGAGGCAATCGAATCAATAGACAGACCAGTTCCAGATACTTACCATGAACTAATTCTGGATGAATTCAAGGAGCTTAACATCTCATCACAAAGAGGTGCACCGCCATCTGCGTTACAAAAAACTCGCATGTCAAAACCTATCTTTGAGGTAAACATTGATGATGTTTTAGACATAACGACAAAAAAAGGAACAAAGTTTAAGATAACTCCTGTCAGTACCCTGCAAACCATAGCTGTTCAAACAGGATTCAAACGAGATGATGTGGCTGATGAGCTTTTGCAATCTAATGCAGAACTTGTATCAGTTAAACATTTTGACAACGCCACAAATACTGCATGGTATCCTGGTGCCGCATACATGGGAGAGGGTATTTTCATTAGGTTGGATAGCGATGATGTCTTGTCTGAACTTCTTAACTCAAACCCTGTAGCAGAAGAGTGGCTCAGAGCTCAAAACACTGAAACCAATGCCAATCCTGGTGATGAAAAATATAGCAAGTTTCTTTTCCGTGATTCTGATGATGATTCAAAGCCTGAACTGCATCCTGGCTTTGTTTGGTGGCATACGCTTTCCCATCTGTTAATCCGAATAATTTCAGAGGAATCAGGGTACTCGTCATCTGCAATTCGTGAAAGAATTTACTTTAAAACAAACGGAAACAAAATTGATGGGGGAATTCTTCTCTATGCCGCACAGCCTGGTTCTGAAGGAACTCTTGGAGGCCTAACTGCATTAGTACCCTATTTCAAATCATTTCTTGACATTGCACTTGAAAAAGTAAACTGGTGTTCTGGTGATCCTTTGTGTGGACAAAACGAATTCCATATTGGAAAGGCAAACGGTGCATCTTGTGACATATGCCTTATGAATTCTGAGACATCTTGTGAACATAGGAACATGTGGCTTGACCGAACCATTTTGATCAACTCTATGCCATGACAACATTACATTTCACGGCGGAGTAAATGACATTGGCAAAAAATAACAAACTGCGAATATTAAATGAAAAAGAACTAAGTGACGTAATGACCGGATTTCATAATGCAGTCAATCCCATAGAAAATTGTAAACTTTTACAAACGGATTCCCCGTGGGAAATTGATCCTGCAGAATACCGCGGAGGAAGAGACGCGAAAGATGGAATGGAAAAAGTATGCCAGTATTTGGAATCGATGTATGACAGCGCAAAAGATGAAAAAATATTTGTCAACCAATTTCTCAAACCAGTTCAAATTATGGCAAAATTTCGGGAACATCTAACTGCCAAAGAAAAAGCGTCAACGGATCTGGAAGGTTGGATTTTTTCCATTTCTAAACCAACAAAAACCAGTTTATTTAACAAAACAGAAAATGTTACTGTATCCATTGTTTTTCCAAAACTTCAGACAACCATGTCTATGAGTATTCCAAAAGAAACAATGGAAAAAACTTCATCAAGGTATTTTGAATTTACTAAATGTCAACCAATAGGACTAGTTAACAGAATACATCCTGTAAAAGGATCAACTATATCGAAAACAAACGAAGAAGTCTTGTTGTCCAAGTTCAATTTTCTTTTTACATCCTTTGATGACATTAAATTAGTTTCAGAATCAATCGAAATGGAAATTTTTTGTGAAATTCAGTCACAAAATTCAGAAATAAAACAGCACATGGGATTTTCATTTGTATCTTTTGGAAAGGTGTTGGACATCCAGGGGAATCGATTAATTATGGAAGGAATGAACAAGTCAGGAATAATTTCATTTACAATTAATTCTAACCACTATTACAATAATTCTGACATGATCAGTCCGAAAAAGATGAGGGGCAAACATGTACGGTTTTTTGGAGTTGCTTGGTACAATCCTGACAATGATGGCAAGGTAGATCTGGATATTCCAGAAGTATTCCTCATGCAAGAGGAAATGGATTATGAGCGATTAAAAGTCGAAGATGAGATTGGAAGAATTAGAATTAGAAATCGTATATCCCAATCAGAAATAAAAGAAGGATTGGAAGAAAAAATAGAATCTGAAAACTGCCTTGAGAGTAAACATGATGTCGTCTATTTTCAATATTCCACAACAGGTGATTCGATATGTACCAATTTTGTGAATTCCACATCCCAGATCAAATCTTTGCGTGATGAGTTAAAAATTTCAAAACCACGAATCAGACAAGAACAGGTTATTGATTTAGAAAAAACGGGCAAGGCGGGGATGGAAAGGAATCTAAAAAGATCATCAAACCTTTTGACCATTTTAACTGACTATCAATGGCAAAAAGATCTTTCTGGCCAATACGATAAAAAATTAGCCCTTGAAAAATTTGCTGGAATTTATCCTGAAGATATGATCGAGAGAAAAATTTGGCGTTTAAAATATTTGGGAATTTTTGAGTTTGATAAAAAACATGAAAAAATTACAAGTGATGGAAAAGCAGCACTTAAGAATATTCTTTATGAAAAAATTTCTGAAAATCTTACTTTGATGCAAGACATAGTTCGATTGGACAATGCTATAATTCCACCATCCATTTTAATAGAATATCTTAGAAATTCTGAACAGTTTTCACCGTTTGTCTTGAACAAAAATAGCAGCACAGAAACAATTTGGGTTAAAAAAAACACAAATCCTGTTCGTGCCGAACTGCAAACTGAATACAATAGCAACATTAATTCCATTTTGGAAGTCATGAGTAATGTCTCATACCCTGTAACCTCGCAGTTGATTTCAGAGGAAATCCTTGAAAAAGAGAATAAAAAAACGAGCGTATTTTTTATTGAAATCATCCTAAAGGAAAGGGAAGAACAAACAGGTTCAGTATCGCACGACGGAGATTCATGGAAATACTTGATACACTCACGATTACTGGATTTATTTTCTATGTTTCCTGAGAAAAAATTTAACTTGCTTGAAATTTTAACTGAACTTCACATCCCAAAATCAGACCGAGAGAAATCTATTAGATATCTGAGAGAATTTGAAGAATGTAACATAATCACACAATTAAAAGGAAATGTTGAATTGGAAGAAAAAATAAAACATGGTTCAAAAAAAGCACGATTTGGAAAGCAAATAACAAGCAAAAAAATCAGGAATGTTTTGAGCTTGGAAGAAAAATTGGATCGAGAAAGTTATTGGATGTCTACCAGTAATGTAAAAAAAACAATGTTAAGTGAAATAACTAAAAATATCAGAAAGTCTGTGATTAGAACCTTTGATGAGATGGAAGAAACGGTCGAAGACATAATTACTGACAGGTATTTTTCAAAACCAATGGAATTATCTATGGATATTCTTGTAAACAAAGTCACTGACAACACAAAAAAGATTTTGGAAATTGATTTTTTTGATTTAATCCAGAAATTTCAAATAAATATTGAAGAAACCGTCAAAGACATAATAGACAAAATGGTGCAGGAAGGCACGTTATCCCATATCAATGGGATGATCTCAAAGAAGAAAAATAACTTTTAGGTTAACGTGCAATTTCATCTACAAGTTCACTCAAAGTTCTGGCATCCTTTCCCTCAATCAATACTCCTATTTCATAATGAGATGACATGCCTCCCCAAGAAAAATTTGCAGAGCCCAAAATTGCTTTTTTCCTATCTGCAACAATCACTTTTGCATGCAATGTTTGAATCTGAAGAATTTTTCCTCCGTTTGATTCAAAACATTGTTGTTCTGTGCATTTTAGTTTGGGATAATTTTGATAAAAAATATTGTCACCCACATGCCAAGATTTACCGCATTTGGAACAGGTTCCAGCATATTTGCTTTGCATCTGTGAACTTTTTTTCCTATCAAAATCCACTAGATTGAAATATGGAAATTTCTCCTGCCAAATCTTAAATTTTTTTTGAACATGTTCATCCTGATTTTTTAGATTGTTAATTACCAATGTGGTTGCAATTGATTTTTCAAGTGAATCTTCAAGTAATTTGAGAAAATTTTCTGCATCATCTGATATAACATATGCCAATATGTGTAGTTCATCAGCAACACTGCTCATTATTTCCTCTGTAACTGATGCGGTTGCACGAATTCCTGGTTTTAAAAAATCAGGTCCAGTGGCAAGTATCTTAACATCTGTCAATGATTGCTGTTGTTCTCTCTATTTTAAAAATACACTGTCTTGTCATTTTCAATATTTTTCTCTAACTATTATTTTAAATTAAATTCTGAATACACAGACACTTTTCATATTGCATGCATCATATTTTCGTTTGTTGTCATGATGTTTAGGTTCTTCAAGATTTACTGTAATACTTGCAAATATTTCAAGTGAGGGATACCGATAACGAAGTGAAAATGAATCCTGAATTTCTGAAAATATTTTGGGTGGTTCTTTTGTTTTTCTGTCACAGAACAAAACTTCTGATGTTTAGTATAAGAGAAATTTCTAACGGTTTAGTCATGTCACAATCATCCAGCCGTAATACAATCCAATCATTCCAATAAACACCATAGTGATTATTTTTCGCTCTTTTTTGGAGCGACTCATGTACTTTCTTTGCAGTTTCCATATTGCATTTGTAACTACGGTATCCCTGCCAGTCTTTCTCCACAGGTACATGTCAAGTTTAGTAATTCCTTGCAGCACCAGCTTGTTTGCATACGAGTGGACGTAGATGAAAAACAAAATTAT
>ENA-OREN01003901-OREN01003901.1-marine-metagenome-genome-assembly--contig:-NODE-3901-length-13440-cov-8.486567_pt1 | contig 13440 bp, 9 predicted proteins | sample MGYA00248624_ERZ508555 | MGnify/ENA primary metagenome ERZ508555 (study PRJEB26222, sample SAMN06267773) | marine metagenome | isolation source: Saanich Inlet, British Columbia, Canada | place...
AACTGGCTTGCTTATAGTGTTGCCGTTGCACTCAGTGATAAAGATTGGGCTATTAAAATTTACAAAGAAGCCGAGGGGAGAGCAGAAAACAGTCTCGATCTTAATTGGCTGGCTTACAGCATTTTTGAAACTCTTGGCGACAAGGAATGGGCGAAACAATTGTTTGAAAAAGCAGAAAGCTTTCCAGAAAATATTCGCGAATTGTGTGATTTGGCTGAAAGCGTTTCAGAAATTCTTGAGGATAAAGAATGGCAACTCAAAATTTATAAAAAAGCTGAAGAGAATGCGAAAGAGTATTCTGACTTTTATGAGCTTGCAGATCACGTCTTCGCAAAACTGGGTGACGGTGAGTGGGCCAGCGAGCTATACCATAAAGCGGAGGGCAAGGCTGAAGATTGTTGTGATCTCCTGAGCTTGGCTGAATGTTTTATAGAAAAACTAGGAGACGGAGAAGGGGCACGCCGCCTTTATGAAAAGGCAGAGAAAAACGCCGAAGACAGTATGGACTTCGTTGTTCTTGCTGATAGCTTGCGCGAAACTCTGGGCGATAAAGAATGGGCCGCAAGGTTATCGCCTTGAGGGCATTGATTTGATAAATTATTTTTTATATTTTGTTTGAAAAACTTACTATATTATCTCCTAGAGCACCACCACTCTGGTCTTCGAAAAAATCCATATCCAGCTCTCCATTAATTTATATGCGCATAAACTGTTTCAGTTTTCCTTTATTATTATATTTAAGAGTTTCCAAATCAAACTCCTCAGTGAGTCGATTTTATTGGAATCGCCATCCTTCGTTCCTTATGAATTTAAATCGTAGAGAAAACAAATATTAGCAGACATTATCTGGAAGGGAACAGAGAAATACTTGTTAAGTTTCGAACATCCCGCTAGTTAGGGAAGAATTTTGGCGAGAAAAACGATACCAACCGCAACGGGCGTAATGTAGCGGATTAAGAATTCCCAGCACTGCGCCCAGGGAAATTTGAAGATATTTTTATGTTTTTCAATTTCTTCATGCGCGTTTTTAGTTCCCCAAACCCAGCCCACAAATACCGCCGTCAACATTCCCCCTAACGGCAATAGATAATTAGAGGCAATGTTATCAACATGGTCGAAGAAGGTCATGCCCGCCAGTTTTATATCTGCCATGGCTCCAAATGACAAACCACTGGGAACGCCAAATATGAAAATAGCCAACCCGACAATAAGCACTGCCTTTTTCCGTTGCCATCCACGCTGATCTATAAAATACGCGACCACCACTTCAAGTAATGAAATGCCAGAGGTGATTGCGGCTATCGCTAACAGAGTAAAAAATATGACAGACACCACATGGCCCATGGGCATGCTGGTGAATACGGTGGGTAAAACGCTGAAAACCAGGCTTGGGCCTTCTGCGGGTTCGAGTCCCATCGCGAACACAGCGGGGAAAATAACCATCCCGACCAATAAGGCGATCATAGTATCGAAGATCACCACATAAACGGTGGAGGAGGTCAGGTTTTCTTTATCTGAAAGATAACTGCCGTAGGTGATCATACATCCCATACCCAGACTGAGAGAAAAGAACGCTTGCCCCAAAGCTATGAGTACCGTGTTGCCGTTGATTTTGCTGAAATCAGGATATAGGTAGAAGGCAACCCCTTCCATGGCACCATCGAGAGTGAGCGAGCGAATCATCAAGAGGAACAGGAATAGCACCAGAGTGGGCATCAAAATGTTACAGGCTTTTTCGATACCGCCATGAATTCCTCTAAGGACGATGGCAATGCAAACACCCATAAACAGAGCGTGATAAAAAAGTGTTTCTCCTGTGTTGCTGATAAAGTTTCCGAAGAAGGCCCCTGCTTCTTTAGGGGAGGTGAATGACAACACACTGCCTGTAACGGACTTCACTACATACGCAAACGTCCAGCCGCCGACCACTCCATAAAAAGAGAGAATGAGGAATCCGGCAAGCACCCCCATATAACCAATACCAATAAAGGAGGACTTTGGTTTCAGGGAGGCGAAGGCGCCGACAGGATTCAAGTTGGTCTTTCGGCCCAGTGTAAACTCTGCCAGCATGATAGGGGTGCCAATGATAAATATGCAGACGAGATAAATAAGTACGAATGCGCCACCGCCATTCTCCCCTACTATATAAGGAAACTTCCAGACATTGCCGAGTCCAATTGCGGATCCGGATGCGGCCAGGATGAAGCCCAGTCGACTTCCCCAGAACCCCCGCTGATTATTGTTTTCGGTCTTCATACAAATGGGAGTATATTTTTAAGGTAATGGATTGATGACATACGGGAGATTTCCTCTGGAAAAAAAGATCAAAGATATTATAGAGAACATTCCCAAGTTACCCGGAATTTATATCATGAAGGATCGCCGGTCGGAAATTCTTTATATAGGCAAGGCCAAAGTTTTGAGAAACCGCGTGCGCTCCTATTTTCAAAATTCGCGTGGCCTTCATCCCCGAACGCGGATGTTTTTGGGAAAGGTTGATGACATTAAGTTTTTGACCACGAAAACAGAGGCTGAAGCCCTTATCCTTGAAAGCAATTTCATAAAAAAACATCAGCCGAAATACAATGTGCTGCTGAAGGATGACAAACATTATCCCTATTTACGTTTGACCACTCAGGAGAAATATCCTCGATTAGAGGTGGTGCGCCGCGTCAAAAAAGATAAGGCGACTTATTTTGGTCCCTATACGATGGTGAAGGAGGTCCGCGAAACCATTCGTCTGATTTACAAAATTTTCCCGCTGCGGCAGAGCAAAGATAAATTGGATGGAAACCCTTTGCGTCGCCCCTGTCTCAATCATCAAATGGGTCGTTGCCTTGCACCCTGCGCGGGTCTGGTTTCCTCTGAAAAATATTCGCAGGTGGTGGATGATGTTTCACTCTTTTTAAAGGGGAAAAATACCACATTACTGAAGAGTCTTAAGGAACAGATGCAGTCGGCATCCGTTGAAACGCGATATGAAGAAGCCGCTGTTCTTAGGGATAAAATAGCTGCAGTACAAACGGTACTCGATAAGCAGAAAATCATTTCCACCTCATTGGAAGATCAGGATGTGATTGCCTACTGCTCGGAAAAAGATCAGGCGATGGCACAGGTTTTGATAATTCGCTCTGGGAAAATGCTGGGGGAAAAGATTTTTAAACTGAAGTCGTTCAATGAAATGGAAGAAGACGAGACACTCTCTTCATTTCTTAAACAATATTATTCTGAAGAGACCCTGCTCCCCGCAGAAATCTTATTGCCACACCCTGTGGAAGATGCCGATTTAATCGCCAACTGGCTGTCGGAAAAAAAAGGCACGCGCGTGCGTCTGGAAGTACCTGTTATAGGAAAGAAGCGCGACCTCATTAAAATGGCGGAAGAAAACGCCCGCTTCTCTATGAGAATGGAACGCGATAAAGGAGAAGTGGGAACCCGTTCTCTAGAAGAATTGCAAACCTCTCTGGGATTAAAACATTTCCCGGAAGTTATTGAAGGGTTCGATTTGTCAAATATCTCTGGAGAGCATGCGGTAGGGTCGATGGTGGTCTTCGAAAACGCTTTTGCGGAAAAATCCAAATATCGCCGTTATAAAATCGCAACGGTTAAAGGCATTGACGATTATGCCATGTTGCGAGAAGTGATGACCCGCCGTTACAGCCGCTTGCTAGATGAAGATGCGCCTTTGCCAAATCTCATACTCATTGATGGAGGTAAAGGCCATTTGAATGCAGGGCACGAGGTGTTAGAAGCTCTTGACCTTATGGATCGCGTCGATCTAGCTTGTATTGCGAAAGGGAAGTTCCGCAATAACCTGGCGACCGATGAAGTTTATTTACCGGACCAAAAAATTCCCGTGCTTTTTCACGAAAATTCTCCTTCGCGATTTTTAATGCAGCGCATTCGCGATGAAGCGCATCGGTTTGCAATTTCCTATCACCGTAAGTTACGAAGCAAGACCACTCTGGAATCGCCCTTGGAGTCGATCCCAGGAATTGGCAAAAAACGTCGTCTGATGCTGCTGAAACAGTTCGGTAGCCTGGAAAACATACAAAAAGCATCACTGGAAGATTTGATGGCCATTCCGGGGATCACGCAACAACTGGCAGAAAAAATCCATAAGGCTACTCCTTAAGAGGAAAAGTTGTTGTACTCTGGCAAAAGGTTCAACGATGACTGTTTGCTATACGGGTATAGACCTATTGCTTGCCACGCTAGTGGGAGGTTAAACTAAAAGTGAGAATTTGCCGTTAAGAGAACAATGCCATATGCAGGATAGATTAAAAATGTAATTTACAGCTTTTTTACGGTCGATTGAGTTTATTTGTGAACAGGAGAATTGGAATGAAAAAGGTTTTAATGACAACGGTTTACTTATTCATTGGATTGGTCTTTCTGGGCGGTTTTTCGACAGCGAATGCCAGTTGGGCCGATGTGGCTGATGTGGTTTTAAAAGAAGCCCACGAACTCAAGAAACTAGAAAATGAATATTTTAACAAACGATTGAATAACGACTTGAGAGGGGTTTACCAGTCCCAACATCCCAAATATAAAAAAGAAATTTCTGTGGAAGAATTTCTATATTTTGAAGGACGTCTTGCTTCTGGATATCGAAATGGGGTGCTGGGTCATATTTCAGGGGGAATGCTCCCACCGTTAGAATATATAAAAAAGAATTTCAAAAAGAAGGATGCTTTGGGTTTTCCAAGGAAGCATTATTACAAATGGTTTTACAATCCTTATATTAAGATAAAAAAATATGAACTTGAAAAAATTTCTATTAGCAAAGATAGCAAATATGCCATGGTAAAAATTTTGTTAAAGGGTCGTGAGCGCATCAATCCGGCTTTGGTTCGCAAAGATATTTCATTTGATATGACGCGCCCACATATTGATTATTGGGAAAAAGTAGATGGTAAATGGACGATTACTGTTCTTGCCGATGCATCTTCTATTAGTGGTGGAATGAGTACGTTATACTTCATCCCAAATAACAACGATGCGTGGGAGAAAAAAGATTATGTCCACATTGATTCAGAAAGTTTATTGGCGATGCCAGATCCCGACCGCCATGCTCTTAAATAAGACTGCGAGACCAAAGCATGAAGATTGATTTACCCTTTCACCAGTCTTGGATAGGAGAAGAGGAGCACCTTGAAGTTGCCGATACTTTAAGCTCCGGCTGGTTGACTACCGGGCCAAAAACCAAAAAGTTTGAAGAGGCCTTCAGCGATTATATTGGTTGTAAACATGCTATAGCTTTAAATTCCTGTACGGCAGGCTTGAATCTGGCTTTAGAAGTGCAGGGTTTTTCTGATGGGGATGAAGTCATAACCACCCCTATGACTTTTCCTGCAACGGCCAATGTCATCCTTCTACAAAGAATGAAACCGGTTCTGGTAGATATTGAGTCTGGCACCTTACTTATTGATCCCAAAAAAATTGAAGAAAAAATCACTCCGCGAACACGGGCTATAATACCGGTTCATTTTGCAGGGCACCCCTGCGATATGGATACGATCAATACTCTGGCAGAGAAATATAATTTACTGGTGATTGAAGATGCCGCACATGCCCTCGAAACGAAATTTAAAGGGAAGAAGGTCGGTAACATGGGCAACACCACATCTTTCAGTTTTTACGCAAATAAAAATATCACCACAGGGGAAGGTGGAATGGTGGTTACCGATGATGATGACTTAGCCGAGCAGTTTCAAACGATGCGCTTGCAAGGTATTAGTCGCGATGCCTGGAAACGATATGGAAAGTCGGGCTACACCCATTGGGAACAAAAAATGGCTGGGCATAAATGCAATATGTCAGATATCAATGCATCGATTGGAATTCATCAGTTAAAAAAAATAGACACGTTTTTAGAAATCCGCCGTAATTATGTTGCCATGTATGATCGTGGTTTCGCCGATGTTTCTGAACTCGAAACTCTGATTCGCCATAATGATTCTGATCACGCTCACCATATTTACATCATCGCATTACGGCTCGAACAGTTGACCGTCGATCGCGATGAGTTTCTCGATGCTATGCAAGAATCAGGTATAGGCGTTGCCGTCCATTATATTGCTTTGCACCTGCAACCCTATTATGTAGAAAATTTTAATACCAAACCGCAAGACTACCCAATCGCCTCTAACTATTCCGAGCGTATCGTTTCCCTTCCGCTGTACCCTAAAATGTCAGAAGCTGATGTTGAAAGAGTCATCAACACCGTCCAAGACTTAATAATCAAATTCCGCCGCTAACCGGGCTACAACCCGGAGGTAATAGATCAATTTTTATAAGTGGGTGAAAACCATTTACGCCTAATGCTGTAGTCCATTTATACTTCCTACCTCAAATAATCCTTGTAACGCAGGAAGCGTTTAAATTTAAAAATGATAAACAAGATTAAAATTTGGTTTAAAGGCATCATAGAAAAACTGTTGAGTTGGGGCAAGGGCAGTCCCGCCGAAGAAGATGTCCCTATCCACACCCCTGCTGAACTCAAGGCTTTGGTCGAACGGCTAAAAGAAGCTTTAGAGAAAAATCCTGAAGACATAAAAATTCTATATGATCTCGGTGAGGTTTTTATGAAAATGAACGGCTATGGGGAGGTGATCCTTCCATTACGCGCTGCAGTAAATATAGAGGCTGACCACAAAAGTGCACGCCTGCAATTGGGTCGTGTGCAAATGGAAATGGGCCGTGACGATGATGCCTTAGAACACCTGAAAGAAGCCATGCGGATAGACCCGTAAAGCGATCACCCATTGCATCATCACCCCCCCCCCGCAAACGCTACTTCTAGCCAGCGTGACGCTGTACTCTAATAGGTCTATTCTCTTTTTGCGATACAAATATCTTCAAGCTTCTGCATGCAGTTTCTTCAATAATTCCTCTCCCTGGAGGGAGAGTATTAAGGTGAGGGGGAATTTGAAGATACTGGGCTGTGTTTGCCATAATGATTGGGATGACCATATTTCAGGTGTGTAATATTCTAGCATCTGAAATCATTTATCCCTTAACCACTTTTATAATTTTTTCGATAGAGCCAGATTGTAGTGCTTGAAAAATTTTTTCGACTTGTTGTGAGAGCTCTCTTTCATCACGGAATTTTAGTTCAAATTTCATTTCATCGCTTTCAAAGGCGTCATCATATTTGAGTCGAGTTTTATCATCCAGTTTCATTTCATCAAGCGCGCGCAGTACCTGCTTTTTTAAATCAGATACAACCGGATATCTTTTTTGTTGTAAAGCTTGATGAATCCGATCGTATTTTTGTGGCGGCGTGAGACCATTATCTTTGAGAGTCTCGATTGTGGCTGGGGCAGAAAAGATATCTTTTGGAGATATTTCATCCCGTCTTGATATTTCTTCTGTTAATTCCAAAAGATCTCGCCATTTATTTACTCCAGGCCGCGTGGTGGCAAAAAATGTTTCTGCGGCTTCCTGATTTTCATTGTCCCATGTGAAAAAAACATGAAATACTTTGACGGGTACATTAGAGTTGTGCAGAAGTTTTTGTAAGTCGGGACCTATCTTTTCGACTAAAATAAGGTCTTGGAAAATCTTTTTGCTGCGTTCCAGTTCCAGTAAGGGCATATATAAATCGATGATGGTGTCTTTTTCAATTCCCTCTGCGATAAGCTTGTTGAGAATGCATCCTTTTTCAATATCGCTATAATGCCTTAGCGCAAAATTTTCTTTCAGGTTTGTCACCAGAGCATCGTCCATGGTGGGAACTAAAAATGCAGGGATATTGGTAAGTCCCGCTTTGATAGTGGCCTGCACTCGTTTATGCCCGCTAATTATTTTATAGGGTTTATTAGCAGAGCAAATGCTTATAGGATGACGTATGCCGACTTCTTTTACCGAGTCTAATAATTTTTCCGGACATCCCTTTGGGTTAAGAGAAAAATCGGTCAATCTGTTATTCAGATCTAAGTCAATTAAAGGAACTGATATTAATGTTTCCATGTTTATAAAAGCGCAAAATTTTTTAAGAGTTGTTTTAGTTTCAATTCTTTCGCCGTTGTTTTTGGCGGGGTGTTTTGAAAATGTGCCTGAAGGAATGGTTTATATTCCGTCAGGAGAGTTTACCATTGGCACCAATGAAGAGGACCTGGAAAACCATGCCCTCTCTCTCGGACTCGACAAGCCCTGGTACGCCGATGAGTCGCCTGAGAGGCGGACGGATATTCCCGGTTTCTATATCGACCGCTACGAGGTAACGAATTTACAATACTATATTTTTTGCCAGTCCACCGATCATAAACCGCCTCGGGCCTGGAGGGGACAGAAATTTCCTGAAGGTGAAGATAATCTTCCCGTTACTTATGTCAGCTTTTTCGACGCTGCTGCTTATGCCCTTTGGGCAGGAAAACGTTTGCCCAATGAGATGGAATGGGAAAAAGCGGCACGTGGACGCGCCGGGTTCGTTTACCCGTGGGGAGATGATTTTAAAACAGGGATTGCTAACCTTGCCACCTCCCCAAGAAACAAAACCGGGCAAGGATTAAAACCCGTCGGAAGTTTCCCGAAATCGGCGAGTCCTTATGGGGTGCATGACATGGTGGGTAATGTTTGGGAATGGGTTTGGGACTATTATGAGCCGTACCCGAATAACAATTTCAAAACCCCAGCTTACGATAAAAAGCATTATGTGGTTCGTGGCATGTCTTATATGGGGGTGGGACATTTTAGTAAAAAGAATTTTTCAAAGGTAGTTGCCATGAAATCTCGCTCTTCTTTTCGAGAACACATCGGGCCACTTGCCTATAAAAAAGATATTGGTTTTCGTTGTGCTAAAGATCGACCGTCTTTCATGGAAAGGGTTTTTGGTATAAAACCCTCACAACCCGAAGAAGAGGAACAAGCTGATATTTAATTTCTGAACTGCCAGATCAGGTTCCGGACGCTTAGAGAGAAGCAATCAAACCTGAAATTTCGCACAAATTATACAGTCGTTTCAAGAAACAAAATTGTTATATTAAAAATGAAATAAAATTTTTAGACCCAGGTTCGGGTTTAATGCAGGCCTTGCTTGAGCAATGGTTAGGGCCTCATCCCGTTTCAAAGGATTTAAAGGCAACTTTAATAATAGAATAACTGTGTTTTAAGTTGATTAAAGAATTGATATACCGTTCCATAAGTCTAACTAGGTAGTAACTTTGAGACTTAATATTTCCTAAGGGTAAAACCTGCATGTTTTGCCCGCCCCTTTTTTGTTTATGCTAAAACATAGTTTATTAACTGTTTTCCTAATTTTAAACTTTATTGTTTCATTAGATGTTTCAAGGCTCTGTGCTCAGGATCCGGAAGGTGGAAAACATGAGATGGATCGTAATTTTAAGTCCGGAACCCTGACTGGTGATTGGCATAGTTTGCGAACAAAGTTACATAAGATGGATCGTAATTTTAAGTCCGGAACCTTGACTGGTGATTGGAATGGTTTGCGAACAAAGTTATACGAAAAGGGCGTGGATTTTGAAGTGGAATACTTTGGCGATTTGTTCTCGTTGGTTTCTGGTGGGCTGGATCGAAGAACGGATTTTACCGGACTTTTGGGGTTGGCATTGTATCTTGACGCCAACAGCCTTGTGGGTTTGGAAGGGGCGCAATTTTTTATTTTTGGAATTGGAAGTCACGGAAACGACTTTTTAGAAAATGTAGGGTCGGCTCATGACGTTAGTAGTATTGCCGCTCCCGACACATTCAAACTTTTTGAACTCTGGTACGAACAATCTTTTTTAGAAGATCAGGTGTCCATTCTTTTTGGACTCTATGATTTGACTGGAGAATTCGATATACGGCCTACGGCGCAATTGTTTGTCAATGGAGCATTTGGGACCGGTCAAGATTTATCCGAAACGGGTAAAAACGGACCGTCCACTTTTCCAGCTACCTCGTTGGCGGCACGAATTAAAGTAAATCCAACCCCCTCTTTGTATTATATGGGGGCTGTTCTCGATGGAGTTTCAGGAGACCCGACCAACCCAACAAATGGAACTCAGATAGATTTAAACAGCGATGACGGTTTGCTGATAGCTAATGAAATCGGCTACGAATCGCCAGATGAAATAAAAGGATTGAACAAAGCAGGTTTAGGCGCATGGGTTTATACAACGGATCTGGATGATCAGGTGAAGGTCAATGCCAGCGGAAACCCCGTTCAACAATCTGGAACTTACGGAATTTATACTTTCGTGGATGCAACACTCTTTTTGGAAGAAGGGTCGACCTCTCAAGGACTTTATTCTTTTTTCCGTATTGGAATCGCAGAAGAGAATGTCAATAAAATCGATTTGTATTTAGATGGTGGCTTGGTTTACCAAGGTCTTTTTAACAATCGACCCGAAGATAAAATTGGGTTGGGTGTTTCGATGGATCGTTTCAGTGAGGGTTTCAAGCAAAAACAAGAACAGAGCCAGATATTAATTGAAGAGACAGAAGTGTTGTTGGAACTAACCTACCAATACGATGCTGGTTCTGGTATTTTGTTACAACCTGACTTCCAGTATGTGTTTAATCCTGCTCAGTTCAAAGGGGCGGGTAATGCCGCTTCAATTGGGCTGAGGTTTGTAATTAATCTTTAATTCTTCCATTTTAAATTGTCTTTAGTTGTTAGTGTGATGCTTTGACTATTCAAATAAATAGGGTGTAGTCGATGCGAATCCTAATTAAACGTTCTGGGTAAACGAACTTTAGACTACAGATGGGATTTTTTCTGATTTAAGATATGCTATTGATAAGGAATTTAGAGATGCAGATGTTTGCATACCTTTCCCAAAACGCGACTTACATATTAAAACCTGTGAAACGGATTTTAGTCTTGCGCCATCTGTCTGATCATAGGGTTTAAGTCCACTTTATAGCTTGAATAATGTCATTGAAAACCTATTGATTTCCTAGTAATTTGAGTTTTAGTAGGTTGTTCCCCTTCGTTTGTCCTTTTAAATCACAAAATGAGTTGAATATGAAATTTGAAGATGTTTTAGGAAAGCAGGTTCTAGTTCTCGATGGTGCCATGGGCACCATGGTGCAGAATCTGGAGCTGGATGATGCAGCATTCGGCGGTGCGGCTTTCAAAATGCTGACGGACTTGTTGGTTTTTTCACGCCCCGATGATCTGGAAGGGATTCATCTGGAATATTTGCGCGCCGGTGCCAACCTGATTGAAACCGATACTTTTGGCGCGTCACCTTTACGATTAAAAGAATTCGATTTTACTCAAATCGATATTACGGATATTAAGGCGATTCCACAGGGACTGGATTTAAAAAAATCGGATTACTCGGCTATCACCCACCATCTAAATGTTGAGGGTTGCCGGATTGCCAAAAAAGCCATTGATCGTTATAAAAATGAGCCAGAATACGATGGTCGGCCGTTGTTTGTGGCGGGTTCCATTGGTCCTTCCAATTACGTTCTTTCCAAAACCGAAGCCGATCTCAATAAAGCCAATTGGGATCAAATTGTTGAAAACAATTTTCTGCAAGTAAAAGGAATGATTGAGGGTGGCGCCGATGTGCTTCTCTTTGAAACGCAACAGGACATATTGGAATTGAAGGCCTCGATTATGGGTGCCCACAAAGCGTTTGACGAATCAGGCAAACGACTTCCCATCATTGCGCAAGTGACGGTGGATGGATTTTCCAAGATGCAAATATTCAACACTGATATCCATGCGGCTCTCGTAGCGGTGGAAGGCATGGGCATTTCTGCTTTTGGCATCAACTGCAACACGGGTCCGGAGCTGATGCAAAAAACAGTCGAAAAATTGAGCCGCGTTTGTAGCTTGCCGATCTCTATCGTTCCCAATGCCGGTCAGCCGGTTTCGGAAGATGGCAAGACTTGTTATAAGCTCGAACCGGAAGATATGGCAGATTATGTAGAACGCTTTGTTAAAGATTTAGGAGTTTCAATTATTGGTGGGTGTTGTGGAACAACGCCGGAACATATTCGTGCAATTTCGACTCGCTTAAAAGGACTGGTGCCCACTAGAAAAAAAGTAGAGAAGAAGGTTTATGTTTCGGGTCCGCAAGAGGCGATACCGATTGACAGTTCCGAGGCTTTGGTGCGCATCGGCGAGCGGTTGAACGTGCGTGGTAGTAAAAAAGTTCGCGAAGCGGTGGAGCGTGATGATGAAATCCAAATAGCAGTTTTGGAGGAGGTTGTTGAGGAGCAGGTCAAAGACCTTGGTATCGACATTATTGATGTTTGTATGGATAGTAATATTGTCGAGACAGAGAAGGTTTTGCCGCGGGTGATTTATGAAACGACCAGTGACTTCAAGGGAGCAATGTGCATCGATTCCTTTTCTGTTGAAGCGTTGCAGGTGGCTATCGAGTTTTATCCCGGAAGGCCCATTATCAATTCTATCAGTCTTGAAGAATACGAAAAGGGAGTGAGCAAGCTCGATGCAGTGTTGTCGATTACTCGCCAGCATCATCCGTTTTATGTGGCTTTGGTGAACGGGCCTGAAGGGCCGGGTCAGACGGCGGATGAAAAATATGAATTGGCTGCAGAAATTGTTAAGCAGGCAAAAGAAAAACACAATGTAACCCCCGATCAGATTCTGATGGATGTCAACGCTTACCCCATCGGCTCAGAGTCGGTGGAAGGATTAAACTTTTGCGCCGAAACCTTGAAATGCCTACCGCGAATAAAAGCGATTCATCCTGATTTAAAAACGAGCATTGGTGTTGGCAATTTGACCAATGGTCTGGCTTCGAAACCTTATATGCGAAAAGTTTTGACCAGCGTTTTTCTGGATGAGGCGAGAAAAGTGGGGCTGGATTGCGCCATATTGAATCCCAACCACTATGTGCCACTCGAAAGCTTGACCGAAAGCGATGTGGTGTTGGCTCGAAAAGTGATTCTCGACCGCGATATGACTGCGTTTGAAGAGTTGGAGCAAATAGCGCAGACGAAAAAAACCGGCATTCAGGTTAAAAAAGTTGATTACGACGATCTTTCTTTGGAAGAAAGTATTTGTCAAAAAATCAAAGATGGGTACAAGCAAAAGCAGGAAGGGATCATAGAAAAAGGAGGAGGAGAGTTTCCCTATAAAGACAAAATAGTTGCCGATGTTGCAGAGATTATTGATAAGCATGAACCGTTGAGTTTCATCAGCGGTCACCTAATGAAGTCCATGCGTGAGTTGGGTGATGCGTTTGGTCGTGGCGAAGTGAGCTTGCCGCATTTATTAAAAAGTGCTGATGTGATGCGCCATGTCATGCAGTTTCTTGAATCCTTCATGCGATTTCAAAGTGGTGTCGAGCCAGGCGCGGCGATCGACTATAAAGGTGTGGTGGTGATCGGCACGGTGTATCAGGATGTGCACAGCATTGGTAAAGACCTTGCTAAAACCCTTCTCGAAAATTACGGTTACCGGGTGATTGATCTCGGTGTGCAGGTGCCTTTGGAAAAATTTATCGAAAC
>ENA-OREN01003904-OREN01003904.1-marine-metagenome-genome-assembly--contig:-NODE-3904-length-13430-cov-3.658279_pt1 | contig 13430 bp, 10 predicted proteins | sample MGYA00248624_ERZ508555 | MGnify/ENA primary metagenome ERZ508555 (study PRJEB26222, sample SAMN06267773) | marine metagenome | isolation source: Saanich Inlet, British Columbia, Canada | place...
CGCCTCTGTTGTTTCAATCTGCGAACCCCAGACGCCAGAAGGGAATGCCGTTGCTGACAGCCCGTCAAGGCTTGGCCGCGCGCCTGTACCGCCGTTGAACACCAGCTCAAGTGCGAACTGTTTACCGCCGTTCAAAGCCGTCTCTGCCACATGGCGCAACGGCAGGTCGTACATGCAGGACGCGCCCTCTGCCGGTACCTTGTCGGGCACCGCTTGCGCAAGGCACCCATAGACAAGATCAGGCGTCATCTGCCCCAAGGTATGACGCATGGCAACCGGCACAGGACGCTGCGCGTTTAAAATGCAGCCAGGAGGGCCGGATACAGTGAACGGCGCTAGTGAGCCCGAATTGTTGGGAATGTCCGGTCCAACGAGGCAACGTATGCCGAATACAGTGTATGCTGTTGCATAGTTCAGTGGCACGTTTATGCCTTTGTTTGAGCACCCAGAAGTACCGGTAAAGTCCACATGGATACTGTCTTTGGTAACCGTCAGTGTGGCGTGAAGTTCCAACGGTTTCTCATAGCCATCCATTGTCAGTACATTCTTGTATACACCCGCCGGGATTCCAGAAATGGCAGCGATTGCGCCGTTTCTCGATGTTTCGATGATGTATTTGGAAAGGTTTTCCAAATCATCAAGGGCGAACTCGTCCATCATGTCCAGGAGCCTGCTAACCCCGGCTTCACAACAGGCGACCAGCGCGTAGATGTCACCTTCGTTGGCGATCGGTTCACGAGAGTTTGCCCGAACAATGTCCATCAGTAGCGAATTCAATTCACCCTGGTCGACAAGTTTACAGGGTGGAATTAATAGGCCTTCGTCGTAAATGTCTGAGCCTTCTGGACCCATCCCCAACCCACCGAGGTCGACGAGGTGTGATGTGCATGACGAAAACCCGACAACTCGTCCATCTTTGAAAGCGGGCATCATCAGCAGAAAATCGTTTAGATGGCCGGAGGCCAGCCATGGATCATTCGTCAGATACACATCGCCCGGTTTCATGTTTTGGATCGGGAATATCCCCCGAAGGTGTACCACCGCTTCTGCCATCGTGTTTATATGACCCGGTGTTCCTGTAACGGCTTGCGCAAGCATCCGGCCCTCAAAATCAAATATGCCCGCGGAAATATCACCACATTCCCGTACAATAGGGGAGAACGCAGCCCGGATCAGCGTCTGCCCTTGTTCTTCTACGATTGCAAGAAGACGGTTCCACATTACTTGCAAACGTGCTGAGGATTGATTGGCCATCATGCAACTCCTTTCTGGTCTTGAACGAGAACCAGATTGTCGAATTCGTCAACATGGGCGGAAAAGTCAGCGCTGACAAAAGTGGTCGTTTGGGGTTCTGTGATAAGTGCCGGACCACATACCCGGTCGCCTATGCCTAGCATCTCTCGTGATACGAAGGATGCAGTTTTGGTATGGCCGTCGATGTCGCATACGATTGGCCGGGTTTCGTCCACTGAAATTGTTTTGAGAATATTGGGGGGCGTCGATGTCTCGGTTTTGTCCATGACGGTCATGACGCCTACGGCCCAGTTTAATATTTCTATCTGCATACCTGGAACAGGGCGCGAGAACTGCTTTTGGTATTCTGATTCGAAAGCATCAATGAGCGGCCCAATGGACTCTTCGTCGAGAGGCGTATTTTGCAGCGTGATTTCAATCTCGTGACCTTGTCCATTGTAACGCATGAATGCGGAACGGTGTATGACTGTCTCAGCATCCCCCGCACCCTGGGCAACAACGGTCTCTGCTTCTGTGGTCATATTATCCAGTAACTGATTGATGTCTTTAACGTCCATACCGTCGAGTAACGTATAACGGCTGCGGACAATTTCGAAACTGACCGGCGCAAATAGAAACCCAACGGCCGATCCAACACTGGGATTGGGGGGGATCACAATGCGGGGGATGCCGGCGGATCGAGCAACGCGACTTGCATGGAGCGGGCCATTGCCACCGAATGCGATCATCGTACGCGTTCCCAGATCCTTACCCGATTCAACGGCGTGCATCCGGCCGGCGGAAGCCATGCTTTCATCAACAATTCGACTGATACCATCGGCAGCACCAATCTCATCCACATCAAGTTTGCCGCAAATGTCACGCCGAAGTGCAGCACGAGATGCGTCGGGATCAATGCTCAATTTTCCTTCGGCGAAGGTGTCGGGCACAATATACCCAAGCGCGATGTCACTGTCTGTCACGGTGGGCTCTGTTCCGCCTCTGCCAAAGGCAGCGGGGCCAGGTTCAGAGCCAGCGCTTTTGGGCCCTACAGTCAGCCTTCCCAGGCGATCGACATCGGCTATTGAGCCACCGCCAGCGCCAATTTCGATCATTTCAATAACGGGAATTCGAACCGGCATTCCTGAACCCTTGATAAATCGGGCTTCGCGGGCAATTTCAAACTGGCGAGATTTCTGTGGCCGCGCATTGTCTATGAGGCAAAGTTTTGCCGTGGTGCCGCCCACATCGAAAGAAAGAACTTCGGCTAATCCGGCGCGCTCTGCAATACGGGCCGCCAGGATGGCACCACCTGCCGGGCCGGACTCAACCAATCGAATTGGAAACCTGGATGCCGTCTGGATCGTGCACATTCCACCACCAGCTGTCATCATTAGAATAGGGCAGGTTAATCCCTCTGCTGTAAACTGAACGATGAACTGTTCCAGATAACGTTCAGTCAGTGGTTGAACGTAGGCATTGGCAACAGTGGTGCACAGACGATCAAACTCGCGGGCCTCAGGGCTGACTTCGGATGATATTGATACCGTCATTGCCGGGCGGTGCTTCGCCAGAAAATCTCTTAACTTACGTTCATGACCAGCATTGGCGTACGAATGCATTAAGCAAACGGCAATTGCATCCGCATCGCAACTGTCCAACTCGGTGAGAAGCGCATGCAGTGATGCGTCTTCCATGTCAATTAATACGTCACCTCTGGCAGACATTCTTTCACGGATCGTGAATGATCGTTCACGTGGAACCAGAAGGTCCGGCTTTTTCAGATCTATATCATACTGAGAATATCGCCGTTCATAAGCGATCTCCAGGATGTCGCGAAAACCTTCTGTGGTGACTGTTGCGACAGTCGCGCCGCGACGCTCAATCAGCGCATTGGTCACCAATGTGGTACCGTGAATGAAGCCTGTTATCTGACTTAATGAATGGCCGGTTTGCGTCATAACACGCAAAGCGCCTTCCATAGCACCGTCAGCAGGGTTTTCATGGGTCGTCAGCGTTTTAGTTGAGGCAACAATGTCCTCATCACCTGACATCAGTACAGTATCGGTAAATGTGCCGCCAATATCGACAGCAAGCCGCAAATAATCAGAAACCATGGTAATATTCCAAATGCTGCTGGAAACGCTCTGTCACGATCTTGTCGAAAGCAGAGCGATCGCTAGTTGGCAACGAGGTTCGACCCTGTCGCCCGACGATCCATACGTCTTGGAATATAGCTGTACTTCATCCTAATTCCTTATCGCATCATGCAAGTTCTGGCAACAAGAAACGTACAATATTGTCAGTATTGCGAGAATCAAGGTTCGAGGAAAGCTGCGAGCCGTTTGATCGCAAGACTGACAAAATCCACGTTATCCCCACAGGAGCCTCAAACAATAAATTAGCAACACCCAAACTGTTGCGGGAACCGCGATGTCAGTAAGGTCGAATAACAAACGTGAGTAAGACTGCATTGATAACAATCATGCATGAGGCTTGATTGTTATCGAGAGTTTGTATTTTGCGTCGTTGCATAAACTGTCACAGATCAAGGATTTCTGCGGCTATGAAGATCGAGAGGTCGAGTCCACGTTCTTTCTCACACCAAATAGTAGGGTCTATTTCTGGGAACTGGCCCGTTTGTGAACCGGTGTTGTTCATTCTTGCCGATGAATCAGTTGACCAATGCTCTTAGATATTTGCAATGAATAGGCATTTATTTGTAGATAACAAATCGCGATACACTCCAAATTCGACTCCCTAAAGATGGGAGAATAATCGTCCCGGCAAGTTTTTGTGGCGAGGTATTCCAAGTGCTTTCATCAACGCAAAAACCATTGCTTGGTTGGACGTAATGACTGGTTTGCCAACTGCTGCTTCGATCCGTTCAATTGCTTCAACCGAGCGCATATCGGTGCAAGATAGTACAATGGCCTGTGCATCAGGGTGGTCGGCGAGTAAGGATAGCTGGAACACATCATCCGGAGTTAACTCTCCCTGTCCGTAGTTGCCGAGGTCCTGTCCAATGTCGGCCATGCGTGTCACAGAAATGTCTTCATCCGCCAGAAAGGAAACGGCTTGGTCATTGACCTCACCAATGTAAGGCGAGGCAAAACCGACTTTAGTCGCACCTATTGCCTTGATGCCTTCAACCAAAGCCCCGGCGGCTGTTAACGATATCGCATTTGTTTCTGGTCGGATTTTTGCAGCAAGGTCACGATCAAATGCCGTGCCGTGTGTTAGAGTCGCAGAGGTACAGCCATACAAAACAACAGTTGGGCGCACGCCCGATAGAAGCTGCAGCGGCTCAGTAATATCCGAAGCACCAAGGCCGGCCATCTGGCTAGACCCAGGGATTTTGTTGATATCATACCCACCCATGCGCGCAAAATGCATTGTGCAACCGGGAGGGCAGAGGGCCATCATATCAGGCTCTAGATTACAGTTTGTATAGGGAACCAGTACCCCAATTTTTGGACCAGATCGCTCAATTGTCATGAGAACTCTCTTTCGTCTGCAATACTATGTTGCCAACGGGCAACAGTTCGGTAGTTGGTTGGTAGCTGTGAATGTATGGAGGCTGGGCGTCCACTTGTTAAAGCCGGTGCCATATCCCCGTAGGGTGATCCCGCATTTTGAGCCTTGCATCTTTGTTCCAGATCAGCTGTTTTCTGGACAGTGGTCATGTCTATGACCGTGTGTTGTGTCCAAAATATTCAGTTCCCGCAATGCAGCATATACGTATAAGGATTGCCACCAATTCTTGCGTGTTTCAACAAATTCCGTGAAAATTGGATGCATCATACCTGCGACATTTCAAGTGATATCCACCTGACGATGCCTAGTCAAGGAGGCGATGGCATGTTGCCCATTTGCTTAGAAATTTCGCGAGCGGATTGGCACAATAACTCAATGGTCTCACGGCAGGAGCGTACATCGAGTTCTGACTCAAGGTCCCATAGTGTTATCGCGGCTACAACCCTTTCTTGATGATCAAATATGGGAACACCGAGCCCATGGACATGGGATAATTGTTCGCCGCTACTCGTTGAAAAGCCGTCTGCTCTTACTTGTCGCAACTCGTTTTCATAAACCTGAGTATTATCGATCGTATTTTCGTTGTGCCGGGTAAAGGTAAGAGAACCGAATGTTTGGATGCGAATGTGATCAGGCAGAAAAGCGACAAGGGCTTTGCCTGCGGCAGTGGAATGAGCATCTGCAATTGTGCCAACCCGTGGGATTTGGGCCGGTAGATGTCTTTCAATTTTCCGAACATACATGACTCTTGTGCCGTGCAAAACGGCCAGCGATGCATTGTGTCCTGTCTGTTCATGAAGTGCCATCATGATTGGCCATGCAATCTTCTGTAAATCGGCGCTTCGAAGTAAGGCCATTGCCCAATTTTGAACCCGCTTTCCAAGTCGATATTGCTTCGCTTTCACCTCGAATTCCACAAGGCCTTCATGTGCAAGTATGGACATTAATCGCCGGGTCGAACCTTTTCGAGTTCCCGTTTTTATGGATATTTCGTTCAAACACAATTGACCCTGCACCGTCGCTAAAGCGTCAAGAATGCGCGCGCATTTACTTATGATCGAACTGGTTGCCTCGATTGGCACAGATATCCGCGACGACGGTCAACTTCTTAAGATCAAGGCGCAAGGAACTACCACTATGCTCGAGATCAAGCGCCTCAGAGTAAGCGGTCATACGTTGCCCAATCAGGTTGAGGAATGTATCCATTTTGGAAGCGGTTTCTTCAGAATTTAGGTTTGACTTAACAGCCGCGACCAAGGTCTTTAGTTCTTCAATCTCCTGTTTTGCATCTTCTGCATCTTCACCGGGGTGAACGGTTTCTAGAAAATCTGAAAGTTTGCCGAGATAACGCGCTCTTGCGATGAGTTGATCTTGTGCAGCCTTCGCATTTTCATCTTCAGAAATCGCGCGAGCAAGTTCTCTTTGGACCTCGCGCAGATCATTGGTTAGTTTATCGATATTCACGCTCATCTCAGCAATGTGTGACTGAATGTGGGGACTTTCGCGGTGCGCGGCCTCTAGCAGTCCATCAACGCGGCGCATGGACGCGTTGATTTGTTCGGCGCGTGGTGTTGGGGTTGGCAGTTCCGAGTCACAAATTGGACAATACGCTGAATCATCGATCTCTGATTTGTACAGGCCGATCGATTTTAGTCGCGCGGCCTGTTCACCTGCTTCCCTGGAAAAATCAGTTTGCACAGACAAAAAGGTGCGAGCTGCTTGAACATCCTGATTCAGTTCTGAAAGTCGGTTTTGAATTGAAGATTGGTCGGCACGCAAATTCTGGATAGTCTCTCCAAAATCTTGGACAATAGTGGGAGCATCTACTGGCGTCTGGCTGATCCTAGCCAAGAATTCGAACACAGTATCATCTACTGCTTGGTAGTCTTGTGCAATGAGACCCAACCTCTTACCTTCATTGACGATGCGGACAATGCGATTGCGGCTAAGTTCGACAGCTTGTAATCGTTTTTCCTCTTGTGCCTCGAGAAGTCTTAGTTTGTGGGTTAACTCATCAAGTTCTGCCAAATACCTGAAGTGGCTCTCATCTACTGCACCCAAGAAATAAGGAACAGTGTCTTTCAAAGCTTGGGGCAAAAACGGCTCGTTCATGCGGTGAAAGAGTTGGTCTTTGCTGGCGACAGTTCCTTGCGGTTGAAAACACATGAACAGTGCATGGCTAATATTTGCACTAAGCGGCGATCTTGTGCCGCTGGTTGGGCGGTGTTCGTTTTCAATTATGCCAGCAAATTGGGTAGCGAACATTTTCAGGCTATTTTCTGTTGTGTTCTTGGATATTTCTTTTGCAGAAGGGTACTCTTCCACCTTCCCACGTTGAAAATACACTTTTGAACCTGTGCCGGCGCCGGGCCCGGGATTATCTCGAGCAACGAACACTTCGTCACCATTTTTGGTTAGATGAATGCCATACCAAGCTACCTTTCGCCGAATTTCGCCCTCTGCAACGTTGTAACTCCTTCGTCCAAGACAATAGTCCACAATATCAATGATTGCCGATTTGCCAGTTTTCGAATTGCCGGTAACAATGTTTAAGCCATGATTCGCGAAAGGAAGAACACGTTGCTGACCGGTATGGCTGTATAATACGATGGCGGCAATGGTAAAGCTCATGGCCTGACTCCCCAGCATGCAAGGATTGAGCTTTCTGATCCAGATTTCAGAAACCAGAGAGCGAGAAACTTTGATTTTGAAATAATTTCGGTAACCTCTGGTGTCGTCTCGCGAATGAACTGCGCAGAGAAATGGGCGCGAGACTCTCCCAATTGCAAATTATGACCCGCACAGAATCTGATACTGCCTTGTCCCAATGAAAACCGGATGGCTTCTCGGACATAGGGAAGTAGACCTTCAATGCGTTCATTTAATCCAATCAGCAGATCTTCATTGTCTTGTACCCACTCATAAAGTGACGTAACTGATGATGCAGGCAAACGATTACGGGTTTGGCCATGCAAGGAAACTGCAAAGGCGATGGGAAGATAAGTTAACGGCGTACCGTCCGGTTTGCCATTTTGAAAAACTTTAGTGAATTCATAGATTAACGAGCCAACGAAAGCAGGATTGAACAGATTTGCCTCTTCCGCAGGTCGCTGTTCCCATACATCAAGATTGGTCATTGTCAGAGCCTTCCGCAAACAGGTCCTCAAAATCAGGGTGCCAACCAATCTTTATGCGGTCTGACAACCCCTGGAATGAACCTGCCGTGATCCACGTTTCGACAACGGTACGAAATGGGATAGATTCCTGTGAAGCCCAAAGGCAGACATTCCGTCCTGTCGACTGTTTTTCCAATTCAGTACTGGGAGAACTCGCATCAATCTCAGCATCAAATTTCCGCCCCCATCTATCAGTCAACTCAGCATCGTATTTGCCCAACTCGGTATCCAGTATCAGATTTTCACGAGCCCATTTGGAACGTTGTGCAAAAGCGCGATAGTAATCTTGCGCCCCGCGCTGAACGATCCGGTCACTCATGCCAACAGCTCGCATTTGACGGACAAAAACTTCTTCTTCGTCGTCGTCAGTGTATTCTTTTGCACCAAGACTGTCGGGTTCATCAATCGGTAGTGCGTCTGGCCCAAAGGATTTCCCGATCTCATTTGCTTTCATGATGATGTGCTGCACAGGGATGGATGCACTAGCTTCGTTAACCAGACATTTGCCAACGATTCCCAACCACCACCCTTCAAGATAACTAGCCGCTACATCAGGATGTGATGGTGCAGCAATCACAATCTCGCCTTCGATCTCATCCATCACATCGATTAAGTTGGCATGATTGTCGAAAACTTCAATTTGCCTGAGAAACATCAATGCTTTTTCGTCTGATAGTTCAAGAAATGTCGCTCTTGCATCGGTAGTCAGATCATTCTTAGATTCTTCGGCAGCGGTGCGCAGTAAAAGTCAGAGCTCCTTTACGATCCGCATCGTTGGCTCCACTGCGTAATAGCGACGCGGCGCTGCCATCTTTTGCTTCGCAAGTTGTAATAAGGGTGAAGGTGGTGGAGCCAAACGAGATGATGCCCTCGTCTAGTTGATCCATCCATATCTTGAACGTTTCCATAGATCAACGCTGTTATCGGTCAATGACTTTGGATCAACGCTGTGTTTGGCCTGAATAAGGCACTTGGAGTAGCCTTCATCCTCAAACGCCACATCATCAAATTTCTCAATGGAGATATGACCATTTGGCCTTTTCTTGGCCATTTGCAACCCGCGCAACAATGCCAATCGGCATTGAAACTGATATCCGGCCAATGGCCCGCTGGCATTTTGTTTAGTAGTTTTGGTCAACTTCAACAATCCATTGCTCAAACGAGCTTAACGTAACACCTACAACTCTATGAAGCAATTTTCTTACGGTTGCTCTCCTATCAATAGAATTCAATTATTGTCCTGGAATTAATCTTAACTCTCGATTCTGTGTGCAGTTCGTTACCATATCCGTCCGCACACTATATGCTAACCCACTGTTTGTTCGCGATGGCCACAACATCGCTATCGAAACCAGAGTACTTGTCAGGGCTATGTGTATGAATGGGAACTGTGCAGGTAGGGTTCAAAGAATGAACCAGACGAGAAAGATCGTTTGGATGCGCATGTCCTGACGTGTGAGAAATCTCAAAATTGACCCCGTGCTGCCCACACCAGTCCCGTAGATCAAACGATCCTCGTTCCAAGTACCCTGGCCACATCGAATAGATGAGCCTGCCGTCCTTAAGGCAGTTTGCCGCTTCCAGGTCTTGTGCCATTGATGCCCGAAACGTCATGACGATGTTGTCCTTGCGACGCGTAAGTTCGCTGGGATAGATACGCCGGCGTTTATATGGCTCAACGAGATCAAACGTCTTGTCTCGAACAATCTTCATCTTCATGCGCTTCGGCAGGTAGACACGAAGCGCGGAATTTGTGGGATTAGGTAATGACTTCCGCCCCAGGGAGTGGAGGAGGTGTGCAATGTAGAGGTCGACAACAAACGTGCGGCCTGATTTGAGCGCAGCTTTGTAGAAGGTTACGAGCCGGTCAATGTTCTGGCCGGAGAATCCAGCAAGTACGATACCCTTTGTTTCTCGCATGCTTTCGGTCAGCGGTTCCACTAGATCGGATTCTGACATGATCGATTCATTACTGTTTCGCCCCATGGTCGTGCCTTCGAGTAGCATGACATCGACGCCTTTTGGCCCATCTTTCAACAGTTTATCGAATGCCCATTTCTTCCACCCATGCCCTCGTAGATCACCGGAGTAGAACAGACGTTTCCCATCAGCCTCGATCAAGAATGAATATGCATCGAATGCGGAGTGATCATTGAGGTATGGTGTGATCCGAAATGGCCCCAGGCTAAAGGGCTTTCGGTCTTTGTAATGTATGACGTTTACGAAGTTGGCGCTGAAGGGCCCGAAAGCGGATGCGGCTCTCAGTAGTTTGTCCGCCTCTCCACCAATGTTGATTGGGATTGACGGATGAGCGTGGACAGCAAGCCCATAGTGGTCCGCATGGGGATGTGAAATCACAATGCCAAGCAGATTGGGGTTATTGTCATCTATCAGGCCGGGAACATCGGGCAATGCATTCTTAACCGTCCAGCCATCCGTCAAAGGCGCGCCGAGATCCAGGAGAACGGATTTACCCTGTGATTCAACCTGAATACAGTTTCCGCCGATCTCCTCGGCACCTCTATGGATACAGAATCTCATTTGGAGGAACCTTCCTGACTGACCCATACGGGTTCAATGTTTCTGATGGCCGAAATTAGCGTCTGAATGATCGTTGAGTCTTCTGATTGGTTCCACAATGAGAGAACCTGATCTCCTTGCTCAAATGGAAAATTGAACTCTTCTGGAAATGCCAGAAACTGAAACGTCATTTCCAACCGATTCTCAGTCTTCTCGCCGGAGAAAGCCTGAAGTTGTTCGTTCAACTCTCGAGCAAGCCAGCCAAGTTCATATCGTCTGAAATACGTACTTGGCGCCAAGACCTGCAGCGCGACGTTCTCAACCTTCAGAAGCACCTTATCGGCATAGCCCATTCGGTCTTTATTGGAAAAGGCCAGAAGATACGCGAGGCCATAACGAAGGATTTCAGTTGCGGCATATAAAGGTGTATCGCTTTCCCACTTGAGTTCGATCAGATTGGTCTGATCCTTATGGTGGCGCAATAGATCGACAGCCGTTCGTTTGTTTGCATGACCGTCGATGAGTCCCGAGGCAACGGGTATCTGGCTGTACCAGTCATTGATAAAACCGCGATCTGCCAATATGGAGATAGTCCGCTCGAGCAGCACCTCAGGACTGTCATTTGTGGAGCCGATGTATGTCTGGCGTTCCAACCGCCAGTTCTCTTGAGATGGTATTCGTCCTGACCAGTTGTTCTGAACCTGTGTGTACAAATCCGACACTAATCCGGCAATACTGGAGGGTGGTTCAGCGAGTTTGCTGAGTCGAAGGCAGACGGATTTGTGCTTCAGGTCGTCCCGAGATTTCAGTTCCAATGCACGGGCGATGATTTCGTCCGTGCCTTCGAAGATACTTGCCGGTGGCAGCGTCACACCGCTCGGCCTCCAACCATTGAAACCAGAGCCTGCGGTACGCCTACCGCAAGATGGATTCGTTGACTTGGTGATCGGGGTGTTTAAACAACCGCACTGAGACGGCCCCTGTAGCCTTTAGCCGGAGGCCTGTTTTATAACTACAGGCACCCCGACCATAAAGTCAGAGGGTCACTTTTCCGGTTAGTGACAACCACTCAGTGAGGGGTGTTTAAAGCCCCGGAACCATGCGTTGTGGTTCCAGCGAGTACGCTAGCTTGCGAACGCGAAGAGTTAAAGTGGCAATAACGACGCCACGGCAAGACTTTGCCGTCAGCGCCATGAAATCAAGAACAAAAAATGAACATTGCTGATTTCCGTGATGTGTGGAATTTCCGAGCCAGTGGGGGGTAAACGCCATACGGCGAGTCAGCCTCTGTTATCCATTAAATATTTTGGTGTATTATATAAGGGAAGGAATCGTCCTTTCCTGTACTAGGAAAGGTATTTCCATGAAAAATCCTGAAAAAACCGCGGCAATTTCGCGCCGTGAAGACGATCAGTTAGTTGTTGAGTATCGATCAACTAGTTCACTTCAACCTTATGTTCAGAACGCGAGAACGCATCCGAAGAAACAGGTGTTGCAGATTGTCGAGAGCGTCAAGGCTTTCGGTTTTAACAATCCGATCCTGATTGATGAGAATTATGAGATCATCGCAGGACATGGCCGCTTAGAAGCGGCGAAACTACTTGGTCTCTCAATAGTTCCTACCATCTGGATTACGCACCTGAGTGATGCGCAAAAGCAGAAGCTGCGTCTTGCCGATAACAAGATTGCCGATAATGCCGGTTGGGATGAAAAGCTCCTCGCGTTTGAGTTAAAGCACATCATCGAAATCGATACGGACTTTGATGTCACGGTTACGGGCTTCGATGCGCCCGAGATCGATATAATCATCAAGAACCTTGATGAGGGCGATGACAGCGACAAGTTGGATTCTGTGCCGCCTATCGAAGAAAGTACCTCGGCCACCAGTCTGCTGGGTGATTTATGGCAACTTGGAGATCACCGACTATCCTGTGGTGATGCCACAAAGCCTGTATCATTTGAGCATCTCTTAGGCGATGAACGGGCGCAGATGGTCATTACTGACCCACCCTTCAACGTCAGGGTGGATGGTCACGTCGGCGGACTCGGGAAAACCCATCATCGGGAGTTCCCAATGGCTTCCGGAGAGATGTCGGAAACTGAGTTCATCGACTTCCTACACTCGACCACCTCGAACCTCGCAGCTTCCTCCATCGATGGTTCCGTTCACTTCATTTTTATGGATTGGCGGCACCAGCTCGAACTGCTGAAGGCTACCAAGGGCAACTATGATTCAATTCTGAATCTGTGTGTCTGGAACAAGTCGAACGGTGGTATGGGATCGTTCTACCGCTCCAAACATGAGCTAGTGTTTGTCTTCAAATTCGGACGCTCTCCTCACATAAACAACGTGGAACTCGGTCGACACGGCCGTAACCGGACAAACGTTTGGGATTACCCGGGCGTAAATACGTTCGGTAATGATCGGATGAAAACCCTGTCGTTACATCCGACGGTGAAGCCGGTTGCTCTTGTATCGGACGCCATCCTGGATTGTTCCACTCGTGGCAGCATCGTGCTCGACTGTTTCTGCGGCAGTGGCACGACGATCATCGCTGCCGAACAGGCCGGAAGACGCGCGTACACCATGGAACTGGACCCGCTCTATGTGGATGTGGCCGTACGTCGTTGGCGGGAACTCGGCGGTGCGCCGGTGATCCATGCCGTAACCGGTCGAACCTTTGATGAGATCGCCGAAGAACGGTCCCGGGAGGTGTGCCATGCCGGATAACGGTGATGTGGGCTACAAACGCCCGCCCAAGAGTACCCAGTTCAAAAAAGGTCAATCTGGTAACCCCAGAGGTCGCCCCAAAGGTACCAAGGACCTCAAAACGGACCTGGCTGAGGAGCTTCAGGAGCGTGTGCTGGTCAAAGAGGGCAGCACTGAACGCAAAATCAGCAAGCAGCGTGCCATGGTCAAGAGCCTCATGGCCAAGGCCATGAAGGGCGACGCCCGTGCCATCG
>ENA-OREN01003905-OREN01003905.1-marine-metagenome-genome-assembly--contig:-NODE-3905-length-13429-cov-4.527112_pt1 | contig 13429 bp, 14 predicted proteins | sample MGYA00248624_ERZ508555 | MGnify/ENA primary metagenome ERZ508555 (study PRJEB26222, sample SAMN06267773) | marine metagenome | isolation source: Saanich Inlet, British Columbia, Canada | place...
CCGATCCAGCAAAGGCGACCGCCACCAATCCCAGCGCCAGGGTGCCGTGGCTTATGATGCCGAGCATGGTGTCGCCGGCAATGGCACCCCGGCCCCGGATGCCGGCCAAGGCCAAGGCAACGCCGATGCAGGCGGCAAACACGCCGATTGTCAGATTAAAACCCGCCAGCAAACCAATGGCGATGCCGAGCAAGGCGGAATGGGCCAGGGTGTCGCCGAAAAACGCCATGCGCCGCCAGACCACGAACGCGCCCAGAGGCCCGGCGACGACAGCGACGCCGATGCCGGCGGCGACGGCGCGAATAAGAAACTCATCCATGATGATGACCGCTCCCGCTGTCCGAGTTTTCCGCCTGGCCGTCGAGCACGCGTCCGTCGAGCCCGTGGTGATGGTCGTGATGGTGATGATAGAGGGCAACGTTCTCAGCTCGCTCGCCGAACAAATTGAGGTAGCTGGGATCGCGGCTGACATCTTCGGGGTGGCCGGCGCAGCAGAGATGGCCGTTGATACAGATCACCCGATCCGTCGCTGACATAACCAGATGCAGGTCATGGGACACCATCAGGACGCTGCAACCATGGCTGTCCTTTAACGAGCCGATCAGCGCATAAAGCTCCGTCTGGCCGCCCACATCGACCGCCTGTACCGGCTCGTCGAGCACCAGCAATTCCGGTTTGCGCAACAATGCCCGAGCCAGCAGCATGCGCTGGAACTCGCCGCCCGAAACCTGGCTTACCTGTGTCCCCCATATGTCTTCGGCGCCGACTTCCTCCAGGGCTTGGCGGCATTCCGCCTGACTGACCCGGCCGCCGAGTGCCAGGAAGCGGTGCACCGGCAACGGCAAGGTAGGTGCGATCACCAGCCGCTGCGGCATATAGCCGATGCTGAGACCCGGAGACCGGGTCACGCTACCGCTATCGGGTTTGATGAGGCCGAGGATAGCGCGGATCAGCGTCGTCTTGCCGGCGCCATTGGGGCCGATCAAGCTGACCAGCTCGCCGGGCTCGATGGTCAGATCAATATGGCTGAGGATTTCGCGCGGCCCGGATTTGAAGCCCAAATCCCGGACTGTTACCAAACTGCTCATTGGACGTTGCACCCAGGACACAAGCCGGCCGCTTCGATGGTGCGCGATTGCACATCGAACCCGAACCGCTTCGCCGAGCGTATAATGGCGCCGTCGACGCCTTTATCTTCCACCTCGATCGCATCGCCGCAATCGGTGCAAATTAGAAAAAACCCGCGATGCACCGCGTCCGGATGGGCGCAGCCGACAAAGGCGTTGAGCGATTGAATGCGATGCACCAATCCCTGTTCGAGCAAAAAATCGAGGGCCCGGTAAACGGTCGGCGGCGCCGCCGAGCGATGCTCCCGCTTCAATTGATCGAGGACCGCATAGGCGCCCACCGGACGGTGGCTCTGCCAGACTAGTTCCAGCACCCGTCGCCGCAAAGAAGTCAGCCGAGCTCCCTGGGTCAGGCAAACCGCTTCGGCGGCACTCAACGCGTCCTCGACGCAGGTATCGTGGTCATGCACCGAATTAAATCCGGTGCTGGCCAGGCTGGAACGCTCGGGCATTTGGTCCTCCTTCGATGGCGGGGATTGCAAATTGCTTTTGTTATAGTATTACCTTATCCGCAGAATGTTATAATATAATGAAATTTGCAAGTCAGCCCCACCCATGTTCCAATTTTTCACCCTACTCCTGCTCTCAATTCTTGGCTTCGCCGAAAGCGGTTTGGCGGCGCCCAAGGTGGTGACCAGCATTCTTCCCGTCCATTCCCTGGCCGCCGCCGTGATGGAGGGGGCCGGCAAGCCCCGGCTGCTTGTTCGCGGCGCCGCCTCGCCCCACGCCTACGCCATGCGCCCTTCCGATGCCCGCGCATTGGCCGGCGCTGATTTGATCTTCTGGATCGGGCCGGAGCTGGAAGGTTTTCTGGCCAAGCCGCTGGCGGCCTTGGCCAGTCGGGCGCGCATCATCCCGCTGTCAGCCGCGCCGGGTATCCGCCGAATGGAACGAGGGGGCGGCCATGGCGGAGACGATCAGCATCTCTGGCTCGATCCCGGCAATGCAGCGGTGATCGCACGGCGGATGATAACCATCCTCAAGGACCTGGATGGAAAAAACAGTGCCGCCTACAGCGCCAATGGCGCCGCCCTCCTCCGCCGCCTGAGCGGTTTGAGCAAACGAATTGAAAGCCGGCTCGCGGACGTCAAAGATCGCCCGTTCGTGGTCCTCCACGATGGCTACCGACATTTCGTGCAGCGTTTCGGGCTCTCCCAGGCGGGCGCGCTCAGCCTGAATGCGGAGTTGCCGGCGAGCGCCAACCGGCTGCGCGCCATCAAACGGCTGATCCGGACAGCCAATGTGGTCTGCGTATTCGGCGAAGCAAGGGGAGCGCCCAGACTGTTGCAGATCGCCGCCGAGGGTACCGGCGCCCGCACTGGCAAGCTGGATGCATTAGGGCTGGCTATCACGCCCGGCCCCGATGCCTATTTCCAATTGCTGACGGGCTTGGCTGGGGAATTCCGGCGCTGCCTGGGCGGGCGCGAATAGACGCGCCATTTAATTTTATGTCATTATTCGCCATGCGGATTTTCCAACCTATCCTCTTCGCGATGATCGTCGTGCTTTTGAGCGCCACCAGTTCCTTCGCCGCCGGTAATGGTAATTTCGCCGGCGCGGCATTCGCCTCGATGATCGATTGGCAGCGCGGTATTGTTCAAGAGATTGGCCGCATTCTGATCCTGGTCCGCGATGGCGCCTCGCTGATCGCGCTCCTCACCAGCGCCGCGCTGGCGTTTCTGTACGGCATGCTTTCGGAGTTGAGCTCCGGCCACGCCAAGCTAGTAGCCAGCGCCTACTTCGCCGGCCGCCCGGCCAAATTGGTGCAATCTTTCTGGATGAGCTGCCAGATCGGGCTAGTCAATGCCGGCGCCGCGGTGCTTCTGGTGGGCAGTGCCGATATTGGCCTTCGCCATTTATTCGGCGGCACCCCGGCCCATTCCATCTGGCTCCGCCTGGCCGCCTTCGCGGTGATCGGGGCCGCCGGTTTTTTCTTTGCGCTGCACACCGTTCAGGTCAAATTGTCCAATGAGGCCGAAGCAGTGGAAGCCGACGATGCGCGCCTCTCGCTCTATTCCCATTTCGGGCTAATCGGCGCCATGGGGCTGATCCCCAAGGCCGGCGCGGTACTGGTCCTGGTGTTCACATTCGCCAACGACATTTACGGCGCCGGGTTCATTTTGGCGGGCGCCGTCAGCGCCGGAATGGCAGCGACGGTGTTTATTTTCGCCGGCACCGGCATGATCATCCGCCGCATTGCCTTGGCGTTCGCCGATGAAGGCACCGCCGGAGCCGCATCCCTTGGCCTTGGCCTCCGGTTTATCGCGGCGCTTGCAATCCTCGTTGTCGCCATCAGTTTCAGCGCACTGGTTCTGATGGACCGCTATAGTTGACAGGCGCCGCTAGAAGACCGAATAAACAGGCAATTGATGAGGAGAAAATACCGTGGCGGAAGCAACGGCCAATACCATTGATCAGATCATCGCTGGGCTGACATTCGATCAGGCCGGCTTGATCCCATGCATCGCCCAGCAGTTCGATAGCGGCGAGGTTTTGATGCTGGCCTGGATGAACCGGGACGCCATTGCTGCTAGCCTGACCGAGGGCCGCGCCGTTTACTGGTCCCGCTCTCGCTCCCAATTGTGGCGCAAGGGCGAAACCTCCGGCCAGACCCAGACCTTGCAGGAAATGCGCTGGGATTGCGATGCGGACACCATCCTGTTGCTAGTCGATCAGACCGGCGTCGCCTGCCACACGGGGCGCAGAAATTGTTTTTTCAACGCCCTTCGCGATGGTGAGATTAAGGAAATCGCCGAAATCGATATCGCACCCGACAAATTATATGGGAAATAGGGACGTGCAACCCGCCGCAACGGCCCTCGCCATTATTTTGCTGAGCGCGGCGGTATTGGCGCCGCCGCCGGCCCGGGCCGAGCGCGTGCTGGTGTTCGCCGCCGCCAGCTTGAATGCACCCCTGACTGAGATCGCCCGCGCCCATGAACGCAAATCAGGCAACCGGGTGCGCATCTCCTTTGCCGCCTCGTCGGCACTGGCCCGGCAAATCGATAATGGCGCGCCGGCTGATCTTTATGTGTCGGCGAATATGGTGTGGATCAACTGGCTGGAGGCGCGCGGCAAAATTGTTAAAACCAGCAAGGCCAACCTCGCCGGCAACCGGCTGGTGATGATCGCGCCCAAAGGCTCGGTACCGGCGATGGAGAATTTTTCCGGCCCCAACCTGATGCGGATACTAAAAGACCAACGTCTGGCGATCGCCGATCCAGGCCACGTACCGGCGGGCATTTACGCGCGCCAAGCCCTGCGCGCGCTTGGAACCTGGCGCCAGATGTCCCGGCACTTGGCGCCGTCGGTCAATGTCCGCGCCGCCCTCGCGCTGGTGGAGCGCGGCGCGGCGCCGCTCGGCATCGTCTATGCCTCGGACGCCTTCAATAACGAAGCGGTCGATGTCATTTTTCGCTTTCAACGCGCCAGCCATATGCCAATCCAATATATTGCGGCAGCAGTGGCCGGCCATGGGGGGCGCGCGGCGGGCGACTTTCTGTCCGAATTGACAGGCGAAAGATCAAAGCAAGTGTTCAAAAAATACAATTTCAGCCGGGATTGAACCCATGTGGGCGTTAAGCGCAGTAGAAACCGAAGCGATTGGGCTAAGCCTGAAGGTGGCGCTGTGGGCGGTTCTGGTCAGCGTTCCCCTCGGCGTCTTCGCCGCTTGGGTTTTGGCGCGGCGGCACTTCTATGGCCATGCTTTGCTCAACGGTATCATCCATTTGCCCCTGGTCTTGCCGCCGGTGGTGCTCGGCTATCTATTGCTGGTCCTGCTCGGCCGGCAAGGACCGCTCGGCGCATTTTTGTTCGATACATTCGGTGTGACGGTTGCCTTCACCTGGAAGGGTGCCGCCATTGCATCAGGCGTGATGGCCTTTCCGCTGCTGGTGCGGGCCATTCGCCTATCATACGAAAACGTGGATGAGCGGCTGGAAGCAGCGGCCCGCACCCTTGGTGCCGGGCGTATAAAAGTGTTCCGGACCATCACCCTGCCTTTGATCGCGCCCGGCATTCTGGCCGGCGCCATTCTGGCTTTCGCCCGCTCACTTGGCGAGTTCGGCGCGACCATCACGTTTGTGTCCAACATTCCCGGTGAAACCCGTACCCTGCCACTGGCTATTTTTGCCGAAGTGCAATCGCCGGGCGGAGAGGACGCCGCCATTCGTCTGGTGGTGATCTCGGCGGCCATCGCGCTGGCGGCACTTATTGCCTCTGAATACCTCGCCCGCCGCTTGGGCCGGAAGGGTTAGTCATGTTGCAATTGGACATCCGCCACCGGACCGGCGAATTTATGCTCGACGCGGAATTTGAAACCCCCTCGGGTTCGATCACCGCCATTTTTGGTCAATCGGGAGCCGGTAAGACGACGCTGGTCAATATGATCGCGGGTCTCATCAAGCCAAGCGAGGGCCACATTATTTCCGATGGCCACACCCTGTTTCATTCGGAACAATCCATCGATGTTCCACCAGAGCGACGGCGCATCGGCTATGTCTTCCAGGAAGGGCGGCTGTTTCCGCATATGGATGTGCGCCGCAATCTGCTCTACGGCCACCGCAAAAACCCGGTTCTCGAGTTTGGCCAGATTGCCGTGCTTCTCGATCTCGAACCTCTGTTGGAGCGCCGCCCCAATACCCTGTCGGGCGGTGAGCGTCAGCGGGTAGCCATTGGCCGGGCGCTTTTGAGCAACCCCAACCTTTTGCTCATGGACGAGCCGCTGGCCTCCATCGATGTGCAACGGCGCGGCGAGATATTGCCGTTTATCGAACGCCTCCGCGACGAATTGAAGATGACCATTGTCTATGTCAGCCACGCCGTCGAAGAAGTCATCCGGCTGGCCGATACCATGGTGATATTGTCCGCCGGCCAGCAAGCCGCGGTCGGCGGCGTCGAGGAATTGATGAGCCGCCTGGATCTGTTTCCGCTGACCGGACGCTTCGAGGCGGGCGCCGTCCTGGCCGCCACCTGCCAAGGCTACGATGCCGAATACGGGCTGGCTGAATTGTCCTTTGCGGGCGGCACCCTGCGCGTGGCCGGGCCTGAGATAGACATCGGCACCCGGGTCCGTGTGCATATCCGGGCGCGCGACGTCTCGTTAATGCTGGGCCGCCCCGAATTGACCAGCGTGCTCAACATATTCGAAGGTACCGTGGTGGAGATCGCAGAAACCGACAGCCCGCAGGTAGATGTGCGCCTCGATATCGGCAGCCCACTGATCGCCCGCATCACCAAGAAATCCATGCATGATTTGAATATTCGCAAAGGCGTGACGCTGCACGCTCTGGTCAAGGCGGTCGCCATCGACCGCCGCAGCCTTCAGGGTACGAACGCCGCGTCGCGCCCGGGTTAAAAGACTTAATTCCGCAAAATTCGGCTTTCCGGGAAGGTAATTATCGCCTTGGTGCCGCTGCCGGGAACGCTATTCAAGACAAGGGTGCCGCCGTGACTTTCGATCAGCCGTTGCGTCAAGGGAAGTCCGAGCCCGGTGCCGTGATTGCGCGGTGTCAGATCGTTATCGACCTGACCAAATTTGGTCAGCGCCAATGTTACTTCGCCCTCGTTCATACCGATACCGCTGTCGGTGCATATAATTTGAATACCTCCAACCGCCGGCAATTCGGATTCGAGACGAATATTCCCTCCTTCGGGCGTAAATTTTATGGCGTTGGACAACAGGTTTAGGAATATCTGGCGAATGCGTCTTTCGTCACCGATGATCTTCGGCAGTTGCATGGGGAAGTGCTGGTGGATATCGAGGTTGGCATCGGCGGAACGGACCTGCATCAGGCGCACGCAATGGTCCATCAACAATGCCAGGTCCACTTCGTCATCGTCGAGGTCCAGCTTGCCGGCCTCGATCGCCGAAACATCCAGAATATCGTTGATCAATGCCAGCAAATGATTGCCAGACTGGCCAATATTCAACACATATTCCCGCTGCTTTTCATTGCCGAGGGCGCCAAATATTTCCTCGCTCAAGGCATCGGAAAAACCGATAATGGCGTTCAACGGAGTGCGCAACTCGTGGCTCATGTTGGCGAGAAACTCGGACTTTGCCCTATTGGCTTCCTCGGCGGCCAGTTTGGCATCCTGGAGCGATATTTCCGCCTGTTTCTCGTGGCTGATATCGCGAATATAGATGGCAACCTGGCTTAAGCGGTTTTTGGCATCCGATACCGGATAATAATTATGCTCATACCATGAACCCTTCGATTGGTCTTCAAAGCGGCAGGGTGATTGAAACTCGACCACCTGGCTTAGATAGGAATGCTGGCGCCGGGCGATGTCGGCCGGCTGCAGGGAAAAGTAATTCTCGCCGATCAACTGATCCCGGGAGCGTTGCAACTTAGCTGCCATGGAGGTGTTAACATCGACGATGCGGCCATCCGGTTCGACCAGAGCCGCAAATTCCGATGTCGCGTTCAAAAAAGCCCGCGTGCGATGCGCGTTCTCGGCCTCGCCCTGCTCAAATTTTTTACGCTCGGTGATTTCGGTGTAGACCAATAGTGTGCCGCCGTCTTCGGTACGATAGCGCTCGCAAAGTAGAAACTTGCCGTCGCCGTAAGGCAATTCATAACCACTTTCCATACTTTGATGGCGCGCCAAGGTAATTTCGGTCCATTCGGCGGCGCCCAAAGTTCCCGTCGAAAGAACGTCATGCTCGGCAATATATCCGACGATCGATCTGTAGTTTGCGCCCGGAATATAGAGATGCTGGAGTTCCGGAAACATTTCATGCTGGCGTTGGTTACAAAACAAGAAATGGTCGTCGGCATCAAAATAGGTAACGGCACTGGCAATTTCATTCAAGGCCCGGCCCAACCGCCGCTCGTTCAATTCCGCCAGCCGGCGCTCGGTGATGTCGCGGACTATGCCGACATACTTAATGCCGCTCCCAGTTTGCATGGGCGATACGTTCAATTCCATGGGAAATTGGGATCCATCACCCCGCCGGCCCGAAAGATCACGCACCTGATCGATGATCCGGGGTGCATAAATTTCCGATTTTTTTAAATAATTATCATGCTCGGCGCGCTCGCCCTCGGGCAACAGTACCGACACATTTTGGCCGATCAGTTGGCCGCCGGGATAGCCGAACAATTTTTCGGCGGCCGGATTGAGCGCTTCAATGGTGCCCTGGCGGTCGATGATGATTACGCCATCGGCTGAGTTTTCATAGACTGCCCGATAAAGATCGCTTTCCTTGGTGCCCGCTGCCTTGGAAGTAAATTTACCACGCAACGCCGCCAAGCCCCATTGGCCGAGCCCGGCAATCGGATTGCCTCCCATGCGATGAATATAGAAATTCATCATCATTCGAACCGGTAACCCAATTGGGCTAAGATCCGGTTGCACCTCCCTGTTTATCGCCGAAATCTCAACACAGCGACCGTTTATTTTATATAGGTAGCGATCCAATTTATATAAGGGATCGTTTCGATATTATTTCGCATTATCAATATGGCTATCAACATCTAAGATGCGACAACTCTAGTATATCCACAATTATAGCTAGTAATCACCGAAGTTTCCACAAAAATGGTGACCCCGGCAGGACTTGAACCTGCAACATCCAGATTAGAAATCTGGTGCTCTATCCAGTTGAGCTACGGGGCCGGTAAGGGGCGCAAGTGATCTTATTCGACCCGCTCGAAGCGGAAATTGTCGGCATAGTTCTTTGGTCTGGGGTGTCTCGGCTTGGGTTCATGAAGCTGATAGCTGAGACCGTTGCGCGCCGCATACTCGATCGCCTGTTCCTTGGTGGCGAACTTGAGGCGCACCTGGCCCCGCATATCGCCGGACCCGGTCCATCCCATCAGCGCATCTGAGCGTTTGGCCTCGGCGGGCTCGAATTCGATGATCCATTGGTGCGTGTTGCCGCGCCCCGATTGCATGGCGGTTTTGGCCGGCTGGTAAATGCGTGCGTCCATGGGATTGCCCGATGTCTGTTGCGTTGCGTAACCACTCTATCAATTACGCTCGTTCAGGTTAATTTTCAACAACCAAGGTTCAAATTGGCTCGGTGCCAAGGCCCGATCTTGCATGGTCTGGGCTGTTGGCATAGCGTGAGGCCATGCTGAGCAAGGAACAGAACGAGCTGGTAACAAGCTCCGGCGCCGGCACGCCGGGCGGTCAATTGCTGCGCCGCTATTGGCAACCCGTCGCCCTGGTGGAGGAATTGTCCGACGCGCGCCCACTGCTACCGGTGCGCCTGATGGGCGAAGATCTGTTGCTGTTTCGCGACGAAAGCGGTGCTTACGGACTCACAAATCGCCACTGCCCACACCGGGGAGCCGATCTTAAATATGGGCGCCTCGAAGACGGTGGATTGCGCTGCCCGTTTCACGGCTGGCTGTTCGATGTGAACGGCGCCTGTTTACAACAACCGGCGGAGCCTCGGGACAGCAATTTCCACACCAAAGTTCATCTCAAATCCTACCCCTGCCGGGAAATCAATGGCGTGGTCTTTGCCTATATGGGCCCAGGGGAAGCGCCGGCGATGCCGGCGTTCGATTGTTTCGTGGCGCCGGGTTCGCACACTTTTGCCTTCAAAGGCTTCGTCGATTGTAATTGGCTACAGCTTTTGGAGGTCGGCATCGATCCCAGCCACGCCTCCTTCCTGCACCGGTTTTTTGACGACCAGGACCCGGCGGAAAATTACGGACGCCAGTTTCAATTCCAAACCGAAGAGACGGGCATCCCGATCACCAAAGTGCTGCGCGATTTCGATTGCCCCGAGATCGAATTTGAAGAGACCGAATACGGCCTTCGCATCTTCACCTTGCGCCGTCTCAACGATGCCGAGATGCATGTGCGCGTGACCAACATGTTCTATCCCAACGCCGCCGTCATCCCCATGAGCAACGACATGATGTTGACCCAATGGCATGTCCCCATTTCCGATACCCAAAGCTGGTGGTACGCCATTTTCACCAGCTTCGAGGGCGAAGTGGACAAGGAACTCATGCGCCGTGACCGGCTGGCGCTTTACACCGTCCCCGATTACAAGCCGCGCAAGAACAAGGCTAACAATTACGGCTTTGATGCGGACGAGCAAAGGCAACGCACCTACACCGGCATGGGAGAAGATATCAACGTCCATGATCAGTGGGCGGTGGAAAGTCTGGGGCCCATCCAGGACCGGACGCAAGAGCATCTGGGCACCGCCGACAAGGCAATTATCGCCAACCGGCGGATGCTGATCAAAGCCATCGATGATGCAGCCGCCGGCATCGATCCGATCATGACCGTTTCCAAAACCAACGCCGCTGACTTTATGGGACCAGTGGCCATCGACACCGTTGCCTCGGTGGAAAACTGGCGGGATGAATGGCTAGGCCATGCGGCCAAGCGGCGGGCGGGCTCTAGCTGGGCACCGGGTGTGAAACTGAAAACAGGGGCCGACGGGGAATGACAGAACCGGAAAATTATATGGGCCGCACCGGCTTTATTGAGCGCCACGGTTTGTGGGGGCCAGACGACGCCGAGCACGCAGCGGCGGCCCTCCGCATGATCGAGGAAAATGATCTGGAAGTGGTGCGCCTGTCGTTCGCCGATCAGCATGGCCTGTTGCGCGGCAAGTCGGTCATCGCCGATGAGGTGCCGCAAACCTTCCGCAACGGCTGCACTAACACCACCACCCTGATCGCCAAGGACACCGCCCACAAGACTCAGTTCCCGGTATTCTCGCCGGGCGGCGGCTTTGGCATTCCGGAAATGAGCAATGCCGGCGATCTGGTCATGGTGCCCCTGCCCGCCTCGTTCCGCGTCTTGCCCTGGGCGCCGAAAACCGGCTGGATGCTTTGTGACGTTTATTTCACCAACGGCGAGGAAATTCCGTTTTCGACGCGCCAGATATTCAAAAACGTGCTCGGCGACCTGGCGGATGAAGGCTTTGATTATCTGGCCGGGCTAGAAGTGGAATGCCATATCTACAAACTCGAAGATCCCAAGCTGGCGCCCGAAGACGCCGGCCAACCCGCCGAGCCGCCGGAGGTCAGCCTTTTGGCGCACGGCTTTCATTACCTGACCGAACAGCGCATGGACGAATATGATCCGATCCTGGAAATCGTGCGCGGTCATTTGCTCAAACTGGGCCTGCCTTTACGCACCTTCGAAGTGGAATTCGGCCCCAGCCAGATCGAAATGACCTTCAAACCGGCACTCGGGCTGGAAGCGGCCGACAACATGATGCTCTTCCGCAGCGCGGTGAAACAGATCTGCAAGCGCAATGGCTATCATGCCACCTTCATGTGCCGGCCAGGATTGAAGAACGCCTTTTCGTCGGGTTGGCACCTGCACCAATCATTGATCGACAAAAAGACTGGCGCCAACGCCTTTATGCCGGCAAGCGATGATCAATTGTTATCGGAGGTCGGCATGCAATACGCCGCCGGCATCCTCGCCCACAGTGCCGCGGCCTGCGTATTCACGACGCCAACCATCAACGGCTACAAGCGTTATGCGCCCAATTCTCTGGCCCCCGACCGCGCTGTCTGGGGGCGCGACAACAAGGGTGCCATGTTGCGCGTTATCGGCGCCGGCGCCGATGATCCGGCCACCCACCTGGAAAACCGGGTCGGCGAACCGGCGGCCAATCCTTACCTCTATATGGCTTCGCAAGTTCTATCGGGGCTCGACGGCATGCACGCCAAAATGACGCCGCCAGCGCCGAGCGACGATCCCTACCACGCCGACGCCGCGCCCCTACCCGCCAATCTGATGGAAGCCTTGGCGGCGCTTGCAAAAAACCAGATGTTCCGGGACCGTCTGGGCGATACCTTCGTCGATTACATTTTGGCGTTGAAAGGCGCTGAGGTGGACCGTTTCTTCTCGGCGGTTACCGATTGGGAGCACAAGGAATATTTTGAAATGTATTGAAAAAATGGTCGGGGCGCCCAGATTCGAACTGGGGACCCCCTGCTCCCAAAGCAGGTGCGCTACCAGACTGCGCCACGCCCCGACATTAATGTTTTCAATGGCTTATGGAAATATCCAACTAAGCAATCCGTTGCGATCTAAGATAAAGCGCGTTGGATATTGGTTTGGTCATTGTGGTCGCGTTTGTGTACCATCACGGAACATTATTGTCACCTTGTTGAATTGGGCGCCCCCGATGGCACCTGAAATTACCACATGAACTGGATATAGGATGCCTGAAGAAAACGTCAACGAAGAGATCAATGCACTCGTGGCCATGTTCCGACAAGAGGTTTCAAAAATTGGCGACGTATCCGAGGAAATCAAGGCCATCGCCGGGCAGACCAATCTCTTGGCGTTGAACGCGACCATCGAAGCGGCACGGGCCGGTGATGCCGGCAAGGGTTTTGCTGTCGTGGCGGGAGAAGTAAAAGCCCTTTCCGGTCAAACAACCAAGGCGACCGATAACGTAACCGAAGTTCTTAAATCGCTGACTAATCTGATTGACGCCCTCGAGTCTCTCGGCAATTCATAATTTGAACGACGACGACGCGAACGCGAAATTTTCCGAAACATGGCATACACCTATTATATAGACCCCGAAGTCAATTGCATCTTCATCCGCCAATTCGGAGAATTTGAGGTTGGAGAAGGGTTCCTGTCATTCAAGGCTATCGCGGATGATCCGTTGCTTGATCTATCCATGAACATCTTACGCGACATGCGGGATGTATCCATTCCGTCCATCTATCACGACAGTCTGGAGGAAATAAAAAGGGTCCGGGATCAATTGGAGTGGGCGACGGCATATTTTGAAAATTGTTTGAATGCCTGGGTTGTCGGCAATGCGGCGGATTATGCTGTTGCGCATCGCTGGAGCGCGACGACCCGATTGGACCGCCGCATAACGCGGAAACCATTCCGGAATATGGCGCCGGCTAGGGAGTGGCTCGGCATTCCCGATGGATACCAGATCAAATATCCACCGGCCAGTCAGCCATAACAGCCACCCGGCGCCCTCGCCAAGCATGACTGGCGTGCTGGCTCTACCGAATTATTGATTGGCGGGCCGGATCGTTACCGGGTTATGTTTATCAATGATGGTAAACTTGCGTTACATACATCTCGTGGTCTTGGCCGCGCTCGTCTCGGTCACCATTCTCATGGCCGCCCTCCCGGTGGCGGCCGGGCCGTTTGAAGACGCTGCCGCCGCCGAAGCTAAGGGCAAGTACAAGGCGGCGATTAAGCTTTACCAAGCCGCCGCCAAAAAAGGCAGCAACAAAGCCAAACTGGCCATCGGCAACATGTATATGAATAGCCGAGGCGTCAAAAAGGACCTCAAAAAGGCGATCAAATGGTTTCGCCAATCCGCCAAT
>ENA-OREN01003906-OREN01003906.1-marine-metagenome-genome-assembly--contig:-NODE-3906-length-13427-cov-12.201948_pt1 | contig 13427 bp, 13 predicted proteins | sample MGYA00248624_ERZ508555 | MGnify/ENA primary metagenome ERZ508555 (study PRJEB26222, sample SAMN06267773) | marine metagenome | isolation source: Saanich Inlet, British Columbia, Canada | place...
ATGTATTAATATTTAGTAATAATTTTACCAATGCATTCAAAAACAATGAAGATTTATTTATTAGAGCCCAGCTTTAAGGCTTGCAACAATAAATTGATCTAAATTTCCATCAAGAACATCCTGTGTATTACTACTTTCAATACCTGTTCTTAAATCTTTAATTCTCGATTGATCAAGCACATATGAACGAATCTGATGGCCCCAACCAATATCTGACTTTAAATCCTCAACATCTTGTTTGTCAGCATTACGCTTTTGCATTTCAAGCTCATAGAGCTTTGACTTTAACTGCTTCATTGCTTGATCTTTATTGGCATGCTGTGAACGACCATCCTGGCACTGAACAACAGTTGAAGTTGGTAAATGAGTTATTCTGACAGCGGATTCAGTTTTATTAACATGTTGACCACCAGCCCCTGAAGCTCGATAGGTATCAATTCTAAGATCAGATGGATCAATTACAATTTCGATGTCATCATCGATCTCTGGTGATACAAATACTGAAGAAAATGAAGTATGTCTTTTGCCATTCGCATTATATGGAGATTTTCTAACGAGTCTATGGATTCCTATCTCACTTCTAAGCCATCCAAATGCATATTCACCATTAAAGTGGATGGTGGCTGATTTAATGCCAGCAACCTCACCAGCTGAAACCTCCATGAGTTTAACTTTGAAATTGTGCTTGTCACCCCATCTCAAATACATCCTTAAAATCATTTCAGCCCAGTCTTGCGCTTCAGTTCCACCAGATCCGGACTGAATATCTAAATAAGCAGAGTTCCGATCCATTTCACCACTGAACATTCTCTCGAATTCATAAGCGGCAATTGAGCTCTCTGTTTCATTTAAATCTGAAATGATTTCATTAACAGTGTCACCATCATTTTCACTCTCTGCCATTTCTAAGAGCTCTTTAGCATCATTTAAAGTATTTGATGAATTTGAAAATGTTTCACACAGATTATCAAGTTGAACTTTTTCCTTACCCAGGGCTTGAGCTATATCAGGGTTAGACCAAATATCAGGATTTTCTAATTCTAATTTAACTTCCTCAAGTCGATCTTGTTTTTCATCAAGCTTAAGATGCTTTGATAATATATCCAATCGATCAATGAGTTCTGAAATTTTTTGGTAATATGCTGATAGTTCCATGACTCTATTTTAATGCGACAAGTAATAAAAAAGCCCCAAAATAGGGGCTTTTATTTGTCTAGTGTAAATATCTTATTTTCTTAAGCCTAGCCTCGAGATTAAATTTGCATAAGAAGTAAGATCATTATTTTTAACATACGCAAGTAATTTTTTGCGCTGTGAAACAAGACGTAAAAGCCCTCTTCTTGAATGATGATCTTTTTTATGAGTTTTAAAGTGCTCAGTTAAGTGCCTAATTCTAGCAGTAAGAAGAGCAACTTGGACATCTACAGAGCCAGTATCTGAGGGGTCTTTTTGGTATTCTTTAATAATAGATTGTGTATCAATTGACATAATTTATAGTTCATGTAACAAAAATTTAAGACGTGAATTATACGCTATTTTTTAGAAATGTTGTATTTCTAATCAAATATTATTAATTAAATTTGTAAAAGTTTTTTTCATCATTTGGCCTTGTTTTAAAACGGCGATGAATCCACAAATACTGCTCAGGCGCATGATTAATTTGCTTCTCTAAAATTTGATTGATAACAGTTGCATCATCAATAGGGTTAGCAGTTGGAAAATTGGCAATTGGCCTTGCAAAAGACATTAAATAACCATTACTGGTCCTAATAAAACTATAAGGAATGACTCTTGTGTTATTATTTTTAGCAAGTCTTGCAGTAGCTGATGCAGTGGCAGTTTGAATTCCAAAAAATGGCGCAAAAACACTATTATTTTTGCCTAAATCTTGATCAGGAGCGTACCATATTGGAAGGCTATTATTGATCGCTTTAATGATTGATCTTGTGTCAGTGCTTTTAATCATCACTGCGCCATTTTTTTTATACCCTTTGACCATAATGCTATCGAATAGTTTGTTATTTTGAGGTCGGTAAATATTTGCAATGGTATGATTAATTAAAAGCGCACGACTCCCCAGCATGAGAGGCATAAAATGTGAGCAAAGAAGAATAATTCCTCCTTCCTCTTTCAAAGCATCCTTAAAAAATTGTTCATTCTTTATCGTTAACAATTTTTTTATTTTATTATCACTCCCATAATAGGCATTGGCAGTTTCGAAAAAACTTACACCAATTGCCTCAAAGTGTCTTTTGACTAGCCTGTTAACTTGAGATTGTTTTTTTTGAGGGTAACAATGTGAAATATTTGAATAAGCAGTTGATCTCAGTTTATGCATAAATGGATGAATCATTCTTCCAATGGCTTTTCCAGCAATCACTTGAGCTTTAAATGGAATAAAGACTCCAATACGCATAAAGAGGATTAGAATCCATGTAAGTATAAATTTAGGGTGAATAAATTCGACGTTTAACATTAAAATAAAAATAAAATGAAACTAAAAAATAAAGCTATAAATTATGCCTTTTGTTGATAGAGATTTTATCAATGATTTACCCAACAGAGTAGATATTGTTGGTTTAATCAATAAGCGTGTCGCTTTAAAAAAGGCTGGGAAAGATTATAAGGCATGCTGTCCTTTTCATGAGGAGAAAACACCTTCCTTTACTGTAGTTCCAACTAAGCAGATTTATCATTGTTTTGGATGTGGTGAGAGTGGCGGTGTTATTGATTTTATTATGAAATATGATCATTTGGCTTTTGTTGAGGCGATTGAGACTGTGGCAGGCGAGTCTGGCATTTCAGTCGTTTATGATCAAACTGCCAAACCTGTGGATACACGCTTCAAGAGATATAATAAATTAATGGAAGAGTTAAGCGGCTTTTATCAGGGTCAACTCAAAACATCAGCTGCTAAAAAGAAAGTAGTGGATTATGCAAAAAATCGGGGAATAAGTGGATCTATAGCTAAACGTTTTGAACTAGGTTTTGCCCCACCAGGTTGGACTAATCTTTTTGATTCATATAAAGATAGCGAAGAATCAACACAAGATCTATTATCAATGGGGATGATTGTCCCAAAAAAAGATAACAAAGATGACTATTATGACCGTTTTCGAGATCGACTTATGTTTCCTATTCACAATACGAAGGGAGCAGTTATAGGGTTTGGAGGGCGAGTCTTATCGAGCAAAGATAATCCCAAGTACTTGAATTCACCTGAAACCCCTTTGTTTTCAAAGTCAAAAGAATTATATGGTCTTTACCATTGTAGAAAATATTCTAGGAAAATTAATGCAATCTTAGTTGTTGAGGGTTATATGGATGTCATCGCACTCCATCAAAAAGGAATAACTAATGTTGTTGCCACATTAGGCACGGCCACTACTTCATCACATTTACAGGTTTTATCCCGAACAGCTGAAACGATTGTTTTTTGCTTTGATGGAGACAAGGCAGGAAGAGATGCAGCTTGGAAAGCATTAAAAACATCATTACCAGCCATAACTGCTGGCTTAGTCATAAAATTTTTGCTATTGCCTGAAGGCGAAGATCCTGACACATTGATTAACAGTGAATCTGCTAAAGCATTCAATAAGAGGGTTGATCAGGCACAAACACTTTCCAACTTTTTATTTGAACATATTAAAGCGGAAGTTCCTTTTAATACGATTGAAGGCAAGACATTATTTTTAGAAAAATCAGCTGCACTTGTGAATCTTGTAACTTATCCAATCTATCGTCAGCAGTTAATAGAGGGTATTGCTCAAACCATTGGGCAAAATATAATTCAAGTTGAAAAAGCAATTGAACAAAATATTGCAAATCATGCCCGGCACTATAATGCCAAGGAGATTGAGCAGGCAGACATAGTCCATAACTCATTTCAAACAAAGTCGAGCAGTGCTAGTGCTTCAAGTATAAAGAGCCTTATGTCTAGAATGATTTCATGTGTCATTAATTATCCATCACTTGTTAATGATCCTGAGACTTCGAGCGTTATTGAAGAGCGAGCTAGAAAGCTTCCAAAATCGGATGTTTTGGTTGAATTAATAAGGCACTCTCAGGTTGAATCTGATCTTTCAAAGGAAGCATTATTATTGCCATATAAATCTAAAGAAAGAGTTTATAACCGACTGAAAGAGCTGAGTGTAATGGAGCCCTTTTTGAGTGAGTATGAAGCTAAAGAAGAGTTTGGGTATACCCTAACTGCAGCTGAAAAATTCTACGAAAGAAAATCTACAAAAGCTTCAATTCTATCTGCCAAAACACATGATGAGGAAAAGGCTGTGATGCAAGACATTATGAAAAGTAAGGTGAGCGCAGCCCGAAAAAATAAACCCTAACCCTCATGTAAAGAAATTACCTCAGAATCATTAATAAGTATTCTTTCCATGGCTTTTTTAAAGGCCATCGAAGCGGAATTGGAGCCTTCACATCGATTTCTCATAGTTGGGTCCCATGATACAAAGCATTTTTTTGGATAATCAAGCCTGACAGCCATAATGTATTTAGGTTTATCCGCAGGAGAGTAACCTACAAAATAAGTTCTCTTGGCGCCATCTTTATTATATTGACCATCAATAACCATTTCAGCAGTTCCAGTTTTACCAGCTACCGAGTATCCATCAATCACTGCACGATATCCAGAGCCATTATCGGAAGCTACAGAATCTAAAATTTGAGAGATTCTTTGTGTTGATTCAGGAGTGAATACTTGTGTAACAGCTTCATTTTGAATGTCACTCTTAAGAAGCTTGAGTGAAGGCAGGGCTCCATCATTAGCAAAGACTAGATAGGCCCTTGCAAGCTGAGCAAGATTAGTATTCATGGGGCCGTGGCCAAAAGAGAGAGATCTTTTGTCAGCTAAACCCCAATTACTAAAATGTCTTAATACTCCTGAGTTTTCTGTGCCAGGCATAACACCCAGAGATCTACCAAAACCCAATTTTTCCCATGTATCGTAAAACTCTTCATTTCCAATATTTTCAGCTACCATTACAGTACCTAAATTATGTGATTTTTCAAGTATTTGTTGAATTGTCATCTCAAAATACTTTTTATCAGGAAGTATATTTCCAACACGATTTTTAACATCAATTAACTCATCATCAGTCGCAGTTATGACTCCTTTATCTAATGCAAGAAGCATCGTAAAAGGTTTCATTGTAGATCCTGGCTCAGTTTTATCAGAAAAAACACGATTTCTATAATCATCAGCACTATAGCTTTGATGATTATTTGGATTTGTTGATGGGTAATTGGCAAGTGCTAATATCTCTCCATTTGGAGACAGAACGATTGCAGCAGCGGAATCTGCCTCATGAAATTCTGCCTGTTCTTTTATTGCATTGAATACATGAAACTGAATATCTGAATCAATCGTAAGTTTTAAGTCTTCTCCTTGTTTAAATTTTTTGATCATCTCAGCATCATAATAGATATTTGAATTATCTTTATTGTCAGCCAGCCTTTTAACTCCATTGATTCCTGCTAAATATTGATCATATTCAGACTCAATTCCAAATACCCCAATATTTTCTGAGTTAGTTTTTCCAATCAAAGGCGCGATAGAATCTTTCTTTGGATAATAACGAAAACCACCTGATTCAATTGCAACACCTGCAATTCTTTGTTTAGCACATTTATTGATCTCAAGCATTTCTTTTGCAGATGGCTTCAATCCAATAATCTTTTTAGCCTTATCAATAAGAGTGACTGTAGGAGTTTTAAATTCTTTAAAACAAACCTTCAACCTTTTCTTTTTGAGTTCAGCAATATTTTTTATAATAGGGTCATTTACCTTGAGTTTTTCTTTGACAATAAAGTATTTTCTTTTGTTTATTTTTTTTTCAATGATTTGCTCCCTAAAATCCATTCTAGGCATCTCTAATGCATCTGCCAAGAGGTCAATATATTCATCTTGAACAATCATGGGGTCTAGATTAATTTTTTTATGTATCAGGTTGATTGCAAGTAGATTGTTATTTCTATCTAAGATGTTCCCCCTTATTGATTTTTCCACAAGTGAAAACTCTGAATTTTTTGAGGCTTTGACCTTAAGAGAAATATCATTTGCTTTAATATCGGTAACACTAAAAGCACGATAGATAAATATGATTACAATTGCAATAAAGCAAATTTTGACAAGTGATTGCCTATTTCTGTAACCTTGAACGCGAGCTATTTTCATATCGTGACCTCTTCCATTTCTGACTCAAGAGGTACAATCATAAGTAATTCTTCTTGTGATTTTTGATAGACAGTAACACCACTTTGAATTTCAGAATATTCCATCATTAACTGCCTATTTAAAGCATTAATTTTTTCATTTTCATTTTTGAGTATTTTTTCAGTTTTATGAAGTAAGAACATTTCATGGTGCCAATGGATACTTAATAGCGATAACAGTATTATTGAAGTTATTAAAATAAAGTTGATAACAACTCTTTTTTGAACCATTGCTAACACTTTTCAGCTATCCTTAAAATGGCACTTCTTGATCTTCTATTCATTTTTATCTCTTCACTCGAAGGCTTTATTTTTCCTAGATCTTTAAGGAGACAGGGCTGAGTATCACTTATCATGATTGGCAAGCCTTTTGGAATCTGTTTTGGTCTAGAATGTTTTTGGATAAATTGTTTAACAATTCTGTCTTCGATCGAGTGAAATGATATGATAGCGAGTCTGCCGCCTTTTTTTAAAGCATCAATCGATTGAGTCAATGCTTCAGAGAGGGTTATTAGTTCATCGTTAATGGCTATCCTTATGGCCTGAAAAGAGCGAGTTGCAGGGTGCTTATTTTTGCTAGGTTTGACGATACTAGAAATAAGATTTGCTAACTCTAGAGTTGTCTTGATTTCATGATTTTTTTGATATTCCTTGATAGTTGAAGCAATAATTCGACTTCTCTTTTCTTCGCCATATTGATAGAGCACATCTGCAATTTCTTTTTCACTCGTCTTCTTAAGCCATTCTGCAGCAGTAAGTCTAAGTGATTGATCCATCCTCATATCTAGTAGGCCGTCTTTATTAAAGCTAAAACCCCTGTCGGCATTGTCTATTTGTGGAGAGGAGATTCCTAGATCCATTAGAATTCCATCAACTTTACCAATCAATTCAATTTTATTAAGTTCATCATTTAGGTTTGAAAAATTACTATGAACCAGTCCTAAGCGCGAGTCAGAGAAATTATTTTTTGCATATTTAATCGCATCACTATCTTGATCAAATCCTATAACTCTTCCCAAGTCATTAAGATGATCAAGTATTCCTTGAGTATGGCCACACCGGCCCAAAGTGGCATCAACATAAGTACCATCTGGCTTAATATTAAGGCCTTTTAAGGACTCAATAAAGAGAACAGAGTCATGATGGTTTGATTCTTTAGTGGATGCATTATTCTTACTTAACGGCATTTAACTAGAGAGAAAGTTTTAAGATTTCCTGAGGCACTTCTGTTTGGTTGCTTAGTCTTTCAAGTTTTTCAATTTGATCTTTCCATGCTCTTTCATCCCAGATTTCAAAGCTCTTGCCTTGTCCACTGAGTATAGCTTTGTTATTTAAATCTGCATAATTCTTATGAGAGCTAGGAATTAGTATTCTGCCAATTTTGTCTAGCTCACACTCTAGGGCATGTCCAATAAGTTTTCTCGACAATTTTTTGGTGTGAGCATTGAGGGATGGAAGCTCTCCAATTTTTAGTTCAAGTTGTTGCCAATCTTTTAAGGGGTAAAGAACAAGACAGGGATCATCAGGATGAATGCTCATGACCATCTGTCCAGAACAAATTTTAGTGACTTGTCCTAAATGACGGGTAGGGATTTTGATCCTACCTTTTGCATCAATTGATAAAAGGTGAATTCCACGGAACATGTATTCCATTTTATACCATTATTTACCATTTAATGCCACTAATAATTTTCTGAAAAATAACTATTAGATGTTATGTTTTTTCTTACATTATTAATTTAGATTTTTTAAGGTTAGAAGATTATATAAAATCAAAAATATCCCTACAAAATTAATGGGAATAAAAAGTCTTTATCTTGAAGGAGAGAACATGAAACAAAGAGTTGGAATCATAGGTGCAGGCCCGAGTGGACTTGCACAATTAAGAGCTTTTAAGTCTGCTGAAGAAAAAGGCGAGGAGGTACCAGAAATAGTCTGCTTTGAGAAGCAAGACAATTGGGGAGGACTATGGAATTATAGCTGGAGAACGGGACTTGATCAGCATGGTGAGATTGCCCATAGTAGTATGTATCGATACTTGTGGTCTAATGGACCAAAAGAATGCCTAGAATTTGCTGACTATTATTTTGAGGAGCATTTTGGTCATCCGATTGCCTCATTCCCTCCAAGAGAAGTTTTGTTTGATTACATTCAGGGAAGGGTAGAGAAAGCCAAGGTTAGGGATATGATTCGATTTAATACCTCAGTCCGAAATGTTGAATACGATGGAGAAAGTGAACAATTTACGGTCACAGCAAGTAATCTTGTTGACGATGAAACTTACACAGAGAAATTTGATTATGTCATTGTCGCTAGTGGACACTTTTCAACGCCCAATGTTCCAAATTATGATGGCTTTAGTCACTTTAATGGCAGGATACTTCATGCCCACGATTTCAGAGACGCTTTAGAGTTTAAAGGGCAAGATATTTTAGTTATAGGCAGTAGTTATTCTGCAGAAGACATTGGCTCTCAATGTTATAAGTATGGTGCTAAATCAATCACTAGTAGCTACAGAACAGCACCAATGGGTTTTGGCTGGCCTGAGAATTGGGAGGAAAAACCTGCACTAGTTAAGGTGGATGGAAATACAGCTTTCTTTGCTGATGGGACTTCAAAAGACGTTGATTCAATCATTCTTTGCACAGGTTATATTCATCATTTCCCATTCTTACCAGACAGTTTGAGATTAAAAACTAACAATATTCTTTACCCTCTTGGATTATATAAGGGTGTCGTTTGGGAGAAGAACCCAAGACTTATGTATCTAGGAATGCAAGATCAATGGTATACATTCAATATGTTCGATGCGCAAGCTTGGTATGCAAGAGATGTCATTCTTAATAAGATTAGTCTCCCAACTTTTAGTGAGATGCAAGCACACACACTTGAATGGCATGAAAAAGAAACAGCACAAGACGATGTTGCGTATGCAATTGATTTTCAAGGTGCGTACACACAAATGCTAATCGATGAGACAGATTATCCTAATTTTGACATTGAGGGAGTCAATAGAACCTTTATGGACTGGAAGCATAATAAGAAGGATGGAATTATGACTTTTAGAGATAAGTCACATGCGTCTTTGATGACTGGAACCGAGTCTCCGCCTCACCATACGCCGTGGCTTGAGGCATTAGATGACTCATTAGAAAGCTATCTCGATATTTAATCTAATGGAGCGCTATTTCAGCATATGAATTTTTCATATAAAAAAATGTATTCTTCATATAAAAAACACAATTAAAGACTAAAATTCTCCGGCTTATAAAATATAATATCTAGCTTATTAAAGGTTAAATTGTTATTCGGTGAACAATAAGGTCTATCATAAAATTGAAAAATCTTCAATCGGAGATGTTTTAGAGCGCGCGAGACAATACCGATCTTTGCTTCAGCCTGAAATGGCAATTAGCATTTGTCTAGATATTTTTGCAGTTGACAATAACAATCAAGACGCTTTAGTCATTTATATTCTTGCATTAACTGACCAGCTGTCACAGAGCGAATCTAAAGTTCATCGAAATAAAATAACTGATAGCATTAAAAAACTTAATTCAGAATTTTTACGTCACTATTACTCTGGAATCTTCTTAGAGAGACAAGCAAGAAGCTTATTAAAGCACTCAATGTCTCGCTCTTTTGCATATGATGGTTTTATTGAGGCAATTGCAGAATTCGAGATAGCAGAAAAAATGGCTCCAGAACACTGTGCCGATCCAATTTTGCGATATAACAGTTGTCTGAGAACGATAAAAAAAGAAAACCTTCAACCACGTCAAGAATTCGATGAACTATACTAATAACAGAACAGTCAGTCTCAAAAAAATGATGGCAATGGCTGGATTATTTTGGTTTTTTTTCTTAATAATCTATCTTTTAGGTGCTCTAACCTTTCACTCTGGTGAAGAGGCCTTTACTGCATTTTATGTCTGGTTTAATGGGTCAATTTTTTATCCTATTCTGGCTGTGTTATTAATACTGACACTTGCTTTCCATGTGGTCGTTGCCATTTCGAGACAACTATCAAATAATACAAGTAGTGGTGACCGGTATAAAAAGCCTTATCCAAATGCTGTCCCTAGAATAGTGGCCTGGTCAGGCGCTTCCATCATTCTTATTTTTATCATTACGCACACCGTCCAAATGTTGTCAATCCCTACCGTTGATCTGTATTTGGAAATTATTAATATTTTTCAAAGGCCAATAATGTGGGCCATATACGGGCTTGGAATGATTGCCATTTCAACTCACTTACATCATGGACTTTCAAATGTTCTTCAGACTCTGGGAGTTTCAAGCAAACAACATAAGAGTATTGCGCTTTTGATTGTTCTCCTTATCATGGCAGGTTATGCCTCTATTCCATTAGGTATTTTGTATGCAAAACTTTAATTCAAATGTTCCAACAGGGCCTCTAGAGAATCGTTGGGAGAAGCATAAATTTGATCTTGCTCTCATAGCGCCCCAAAATAGGAAAAAGTACAATGTAATAGTCATTGGAACAGGTCTGGCAGGTGCGTCATTATGTGCTACCTTGGGTGAGGCAGGATACAATGTCCAGTCTTTTTGTTACAACGATAGCCCCAGAAGGGCCCACTCAATTGCCGCTCAAGGTGGCGTCAATGCTAGTAAAAATTATCAAAATGATGGTGATAGTACCTGGAGACTTTTTTACGACACAATTAAGGGTGGGGATTTTAGAGCAAGAGAGTCAAATATTTATCGTTTAGCTCAATTGAGTTGTAACATTATTGATCAAGCTGTATCTCAAGGCGTTCCTTTTGCCAGAGAGTATAGTGGTTATTTAGCAAATCGATCTTTTGGCGGCACTCAAGTGTCTCGAACTTTTTATGCGAGAGGTCAGACTGGTCAGCAACTCCTTTTGGGTGCATATAGCTCTATGAGTAAAGAAATCGCTTCTGGAAGAGTTAAGCATAAGTCAAGGTGTGAAATGTTAGAAGTCATACTTATTGATGGAAAGGCCAGAGGTATTGTTGTCAGGGATCTAACGACTGGTGAAATATCATCACACACAGCTGATTGTGTTGTAATGTGCACTGGCGGCTATAGTAATGCCTACTATTTATCAACTAATGCAAAGGGATGTAACACCTCTGCAACATGGAGAGCTCATAAGAATGGAGCTTACTTTGCAAATCCAAGTTTTACTCAAATTCATCCAACATGTGTCCCGCCAACTGGTGATAGTCAGTCAAAGCTCACCTTGATGAGTGAGTCACTGAGAAATGATGGACGAATATGGGCCCCAAAAAATAAAGAAGATTGTGATAAGAGTCCCAATGATATTCCGGAAGAAGATCGTGATTACTTCCTAGAGAGAATGTACCCAGCCTTTGCAAATCTTGTTCCAAGAGATATTGCGTCCAGAGCTCTTAAAGGCATCTGTGATGAAGGAAGGGGAATTGGTTCAATTGTGAATAATCAGCGCCTTGGTGTTTATTTAGACTTTTCCTCAGTAATTCAAAAAATGGGAGTTGACAAGGTTAAAGAGAAATACGGTAATTTATTCGACATGTATAAGAGCATCACTGGTGAAAATCCCTACGAGGTTCCAATGAAAATTTATCCAGCACCTCACTACACAATGGGCGGTTTATGGGTTGATTACAACTTGATGACGACTATAGATGGATTGTTTGCTTGCGGAGAGTCTAATTTTTCAGACCATGGCGCTAATCGTCTAGGAGCTTCTGCTTTGATGCAAGGTTTGGCAGATGGATATTTCGTTGCTCCTCAGACAGTAGCTAACTATCTAGCACGAGGAACATTTGAGAAAATTAATGATGATCACCCTGAAGTATTGGCAGCTGTTGATTCAGTTAAAAGTCGCATTGATAGTTTAATGAATGCTCCTGATCCTCAGCATTCTCCAGATTACTTCCATAGAAAGATAGGAAGCATTTTGTGGACGTCATGTGGAATGGCAAGAGATAAGGAATCGCTCAGAGATGCTATAGCTTCAATCGAGAAACTCAAGTCAGATTTTTGGCAAAAAATTAAAGTGACTGGAGTTAAAAAAGATTTTAATCAGACACTTGAAAAGGCTGGAAGGGTTGCAGATTTTATTGAACTTGGACATCTCATGTGTGTCGATGCTTTAGATAGAGAGGAATCTTGCGGTGCGCATGCTCGCCTTGAGTATCTGGCTGAAAGTGGAGATGCGATGAGGGATGATGAAAATTTTGGATATGTGGCTGCTTGGGAGTTCAGTGAAGACAAGCCTGTGCTTCATAAAGAGCAACTTGATTTTGAGTTTATCAAGCCAACATATAGGGACTACAAATGAATTTTACATTACATATCTGGCGACAAAAAAATACGCAAAGCGACGGCAGTTTTGTCACCTATGAGATTAGTGGTATTGACAGTGACACTTCTTTTCTTGAGATGCTCGATCAGCTAAATGAAGAGCTTATAGAAAAAGGAGAGGACTGTGTTGTTTTTGATTACGACTGCAGAGAGGGTATTTGTGGTACCTGCTCATTGGTAATAAATGGGCATCCTCATGGTGAAAAGAAGGCTACTACAACTTGTCAGCTTTATATGAGGGATTATGCAAACCAAAGGGAATTATGGATTGAGCCTTGGAGGGCAACAAGCTTTCCAATAGTTAAGGATCTTGCTGTCAAGCGGGAAGCATTCGACCGAATTATTCAGTCTGGTGGATTTATTTCTGTGTCAGTAGGCTCTGCTCCAGAGGCTAACTCACAATTAGTCAATAAAGATGATGCTGATTGCGCATTTGATTCAGCAACTTGTATCGGTTGTGGTGCTTGTGTGGCAGTATGTCCAAATGCATCAGCCAGTTTATTTGTAGCTGCAAAAATAAATCATTTTGAACGCTTGCCTCAGGGAAAAATTGAAAGCAAAAAGCGGGCAGAGAGGATGATAAATCAGATGGAAGAGGAAGGGTTTGGAAGTTGCTCTAACCATCGACATTGCGAAACGGTTTGTCCAAAAGAAATTTCGGTTAGCAACATTGCTGCCATGAATAACTTATTATAAAAAATAAATAATTTAGGAGATATAATGAAAGTTGTAATATTAGGTGCTGCAGGTGGAATTGGTCAGGCTCTTGGCTTGCTTCTTAAAACAGAGCTACCAAGCGGAACAGAATTGTCTTTGTATGATATTGCCCCTGTAACGCCGGGAGTTGCAGCTGATTTAAGTCA
>ENA-OREN01003908-OREN01003908.1-marine-metagenome-genome-assembly--contig:-NODE-3908-length-13424-cov-2.695063_pt1 | contig 13424 bp, 9 predicted proteins | sample MGYA00248624_ERZ508555 | MGnify/ENA primary metagenome ERZ508555 (study PRJEB26222, sample SAMN06267773) | marine metagenome | isolation source: Saanich Inlet, British Columbia, Canada | place...
GGAGGTTGGTTTGAAGCGGGACGGATTGAAGCTGGACTATTGTTTGCAGCCATCGCATTAGCACTCCATTCAATAGCACTTGTAGGAGCAGAGAATAGAAATCAAGCCGGATTCTTATTAGCGGTTGTTGCAATGGCTTGGACATTGTTGGCATCTTGGCAATTACAAAAAGCACTACTTGCTGATAATGCATTACAAATCGCAAGAGAAATCGCCGGATTAAAACAAGATACAGAAATTGCATATTCTGATGATGAAGAAACTACCAGTAAATTGACCGACCCTATTACTGGCCTGCGGGGCCGTCCAGACCAAATTGTGATAGTCGATGGAGAATTCATTCCTGTTGAACAAAAAACAGGAAGAATACCAAAATCACCACATCGGTCCCACAAAATGCAAGTATTAGCGTATCTGCATTTAGTTGAGGTTAATACTAACCGACAAACTCCCTATGGAGTTTTAAAATATGGAAATGAAAATATTCACCAAATTCTTTGGGACCAAGAAAATAAGGATTCATTGTTTAATGCAATTGCTGAGGTGCAGAGATTGATGGTTCAAGGCGATGCAAAAAGAAATCACAACAGGCCGGGTAAATGTAAAAATTGTTCGCGCAATTATGCATGCCCTGATGTATTGACAGAATGAGTTATTCAGTCATGCATTCAACTTCCAATGGATAGAGGATACATTCTTTTGTTACTGTCAATTGGATATTGAATTTGTCATGAATAATACCTAATGTTTCTTCACCGATACCTCTCGCTTCAACATCTAATACCCACTCTCCCTTAGTAAATTCAGGATTTGGTTTGATTTTTTCTTCTGCGGGTGAAGAAGTGGAACTCACATCTACGTGCCATTGGACGTCTCCATTTGAATCGGTTATTGTCGCCCTAACATATCTTGTGTTATTTTCAAATGTTGGAAATGTATCTGAAAATGTGAATGTGGCCTTAAAATAAATCGAAATATCAGTTACTGAATCATCAACCACAAATGTTGATCTATTTGTATAGGGCTGTATTTCTAATGTAGTATAAGTGTGAGCAACATCTATTTTTTTATATGTTAATGACAACTCTGCAGGTCCTCTAAATCCTTCAGTTGCTTCACGCGCTGGAATCAATCCCAAACAACCCACAGACGATGTTAGAAACATAACCAAAACAACAAGCATTGGCAATACTCTTTGCTGCATCAAATATAGCCAATCTCTCTTTTGCTTTCAATACCTCCCTCACTTGAGGCATATTGAAGCCAAGTTGTGTTGTGAGCCTAATCGCCTGGATGACGCACATGGTGGCCGAGCGAAAGCGATGACGAACCCTATGAAAGCCGACAGGCACAAATAATCTCCAAATAATTTAGCAAAGTCACTCAAACTTAGCGCCACAAGTGCCGCATTCATTAGCTTCTACAGGAATATCAGCGCCACATGCTCCACATTCAGCAACTTGGGCAACCTCTTCCTTTCTCTTAGGGGCACGACGTTTTGGTTTACTTGCATCTCTTGATGCTGCGACTTCTGCATCAGATTTTGTTGATGCGGAAAGTGGTGTATCATCATCTTCAAAATTGAAATCTGCTGTTGATTCATTAACCTCATTACCTGCTAATGAATTATCGGTTACACTCATACCAACATCTACCTTTTCACCTGGCAATACTCCTTCTTCACCAGTGACTTGGAATATCTGTTCTCTAATACCTGCATCACTTGCTGATAATTCCTTGCCATCATCCAAATGAGCCTGTAATTCGCGGCCTTCTAACAATTCGTTAATTCCACCGCTCTTCGCAGCATCTTTTGCACTCTTTAGAGTCGTAGTAACTTGGTTCTTATATTCCTCAATCTCCTCATCGGTGAGTCCTTCAAGGGCTAATTCTTCCGCGTGTCGTCTATCATATGCGGCTTCAACTTCTTCTTCTGCAATCTTCAAGTTTTCATCCCAATCTTGCTCGAGTTGATCTTCATCGTAACCAAATTCTTGAACAGTTGAAGCGAAATCTTCAGTTCCTGTGACGATTTCATTTTCATCTTCTTCTTCAAGTTCAATAGGTATGTACTCTTTCTTTTCAACAACTCTTCTTTGGCGTTGTTCAAAGAATGAAGATACATCCTGCTTTGCACCACAATATGGACAATCCTCCATCAAATCTGGGATTGATTCAGAACATTCATGGCATTCGTGGAATTGCTTTCTAGCCTTCTTCAAATTAAAGGAACAATGTGGACAACGGTCTTCGTCGCCTTCTAGTTCTCCATCACAGGCTGGGCAATAATCGAAAATATCTCTTTCCACTTCCTCTTCTCTTTCTCTTGTGAGAATAAATGCAACCACTAGTAATGCAACTAACGAGAGGGCCCCAATACCGAGCAGAGTGACTGTCCCTTGTGCAGAACCGCTGTTATCATTGACTCCATCGTCAGCATTTGTTGTAGGGAATGCACGCGTGAACACGCTGGTAACTGACATGTCTGATGGTGTGATTTTGATGGTGGTCATCGGAGAGGATGCAACGAAATCACAACTTATTGATGCTCTATCGCCTCTTTCCTCTATTGTCACAAGTAATGTACCTAATGATTCACCGCCTCCATTAGCACAGTTGAATGTTACATTACCTGTTTCAGTACTTGTCATATTTATTGATAATGAATATGCTTCACCACTTTGTAATGGGGTTGCTACTGCATTACCTGAAATATCAGTTAATGACATAGAAGTATATGTCCATTGTAATCTTAATGGCGCCTCAACCAAAATACTTCCAGTTGCCAAACTGTTCAACGGATTGCTATCCCAACTTGTTGAATGCGGGACCCATTGTGCTTCAAATTCTGCTGTATGGGAGCCGATTAAGGTGGTTAGGGTAATATTCCATGGTTGTGTTGCTCCCGCATTGATATATATCCAATCAGATTCTACTTGAACTCCTTCCCAAACATACACTATTCTTCCCCGTACCTGAATATCTCCAATATTAGAAATACTAACTCTCCAGGTTACATCTTCGCCAGAAGAAATCGATGCGGAGGAAGGTATTGCATCACCATCAACAAAAACATCTGGAGTGGGTAGGATGGAAAACTGACCAGATAATCTATCATTATCTGTTGATTCTTGAATGAAATTACCTGAATTGAAAGGATCTATTTGTGCAGAAATAATATGCGGCCCTTCACTCAATGAAGAAAGGTCGTTGATTGTTAACACTTGACTCCAAGTAGCTTCTGCATAACCTGCACCAGCAAGAGTAACGGTGAATGGAGCCATGGTTAGCAAACCTCCGTTATCAGTTGGAATTTCAAGGCGTATTGGTACCTCAGTAGTACCCGTTCCATTGGTTCTTCCAAGTTTACCTTCAACCGTCCATGGACCTTCTAAAGCACCTTCTTCAACGCTTATTGTCAAGTCTCCAATATGGTGGACATCCATTCTTGTCTCAACTAACAAGGACTGCTCTACAATCTTATTTATCTCAGAGGCTTCATGGACTTCTCCGTAATAATCCGGATTAAGATAGATTGTATGAGTTCCACTTTCAGGCGCGATAAATGTGGTGTTAACCCATTGAGATTGGCCTGCAAGTATTGCTGGGGTTTGCAAAAACTGTTCTTCACCACTAGAAGTTGAAAAATGCAGAGTGCTTGCTGTTGCATCAACACTGCCTGTATTGGTAATACGGTTTGAGGAGGTGACAGTGTCACCAGAGTTTATTCCACTTTCTGGCGATAATGTGGCCTCAACAACTCGTAAATTCGGTAATCCTGTTACTACAAAATCCAAGAAGAAAGATGCCTCAGTATCGCCATTATGAGAAAATGTTACCCAAACTTTGTGATTTCCTTCTGTAAGTGAATTCCATGTTGTACTAACATCTTCTGTTGATTCACCAAGAATATTGATGGTATTCATTTCAATTCTCTTTTCCGGACTAATACCATCTTTGTAAAAGGCATATTCAACATCAAATGCATCGGTTTGTTGTGAATTATAAAGAGTTAGAAAAATGGTGATTGAATCGCCTGCTTCAGGAGATGCTGGCAAGATGCTCAAAGTAGACGCTGAGGCTTGGATTCCACCACTAGTTTCTGCTGAAACTGATAATGGAATCATGGTCAATGCCATCAATACTACGACCAGCGTGGACTTCAACTTGTTCGCCATATAACTAAGCGTGGGATTGCGTAGCACTTGAACCCATCTCAAAGCAAGCGCATTTGTTGACTAGACTTGAAGATAATTGAACACGCCAAAATTGCACAAAAATCTGATTTAGCATTTTTTGGCATCTGTTATTACCTTCGCTAATTTGTCAAAAGAAGCATTTCCAAGGGTAGCATTGAAGGGTGAGCCCAAACGTCTCTAGGATATGCAGGGGAGGGCGGCGAGTATCGTGTTGATTTTTCTTCTCGCTAGTATTGTCTCTCCATTAATAAATTATAACGAAAATAGTGAGATCTTATCGCAACAAAATATTGTAAAGAACTCTCCCTCAAATATTAGCATTGCATTCAGTAATGGCCCTAATACAAATGATGACATCACCGGATTGCATACCCTTACCTTTACACTGAGTGGAACTGGCAATATATCTTCAATCTTGATTGAAATATTAGATTCTGGGACATGGAGTACGGTTACAAACTTGACTGGGACTCCATGGTTGAAACATTTTGACTCCACTGCATACGCAAATGGCAGTTATACTCTAAGGGCTACTGCTTGGGATGATGATGTTGCAAATAATACATCAGCACTAAGTGGACAATTTAATATTGTAAACCACATTCCTGAAATAACTATTTTCAAAGTATTGAATCCTGATTACGGCACCGGTGATTCAGCTACTGATAGAGCGTGGTTCAATATTGAATCAGATGATGCGATCTCATTTAGATGGGGCGCAATCGATGATGATTTGAAACGAGCAACCCTCTCTAATGCACCGGGTCCGGGAACACCACCAGCAGATGGACCAGGTACTCTCGCTTATGGTTGGGACTGGGCAAGTGGTGATATGTCGGAAGGTGTTTCCAATCCACGTCTAACCGTTTTTGATAATTCAGGACTTTCAAACTCCTCTACAATTTTCATCGGCATTGATAGAACCGGCCCAACAATGGGAACAATATCAATTGGTGATGGTTCTGCATGGCAACAGAGTACATCTGTCACACTATCCAATTTGATTTCTGCAAGTAGTGATGGCCAAGGTAGCGGAGTTAGTCATGTTGAATGGTCTGATGACATTGGAGTAACTTGGAATATAGTCAACACTGATTCTACAACATTGACCATTGATGAGGGAGTGCATGATATTGCAATTAGAGCAATCGATAATGTAGGGAATACAGGTCCAAGTAATACTTTCACAATCAAAGTAGATGCTACTGACCCAGATGGTGATGGCTGGATTGTAGATGAATTAACTACCAGTAAAATTGGTGGTGCTAATGTTTCATATGTTGCAACTGATGAACAATCTGGAATTGATACTACTGCATCTTATATTCAATATGGATTTGACTCTAATGGAGTTGGACAGACACCTGACCTTTCAGGTCGTTGGATTACATTGGGTACTAGTGGACTTGATGGAATCGTTGGATTAGCAAATTGGGCAACGAAATCTCGTCAACACCTAATGCTTCAAGCAGTAGTTGTCGATGTTGCTGGAAATTCAGTAACAACCGCACCTGCATCATATCAGATTCTTCCAGGATTGGATCTATATTGGAATGCGACAGAAACCAACCTTGACCGTTTGGTTGTTCGGCCTGGAGAGAATTTTGGAAATGTAACGATAACCAGTGTATTAGAGAGTAATCAGGACTACGGAGGTAGCGTCATTGTTAGGCTTGAGTCTGCACCTGCTGACCGTACTTCCACCGTTCAATGGACCGTAATGGAATCAAGGACTCTTGCCACAGGAAGCCTTTCTGATTCTACTGAAACAATGATTTGGAATTATACTGTTCCAAACTCTGGCCAATATGATTTACGACTGGTCATTGACTATGCAGATGGAATTGATGAATACGATGAAGGAAATAATTACAATCACATGGTAGTCACAGGTGCTGCAATCACAAGTGCCGGAATTGTTCCCTCATTTGCACCTTCGATAATTGCACTATTATTTGCTGGAATCGTCATTTCACACCTTCAAAGAAGAAGCAACGATTGAAAAGAGGGTGGCGGTAGCCTCGCTTCATGCGCCAATCTCTACCTCGTGTTCCGAAGGACCGTATCGCGGTCCTTATTGGGGCAAAAGGTGCTACTGCGAAGTCATTGCACCAAGCAGCTGGATGTAAAGAGTTCAATATTGACTCTGACACCGGCGATGTAGAGGTTCTTTGGGGAGAACCTGGAACATATGATCCAGTAAAGGCAATGAAATTACCAGATGTTATCAAAGCAATTGCGAGGGGAATGGCCCCTAAGGCGGCAATAAGATTACTTCAAGATGACCACTTCTTTGAATTGGTTGATTTGCGTGATTATGTTGGCAAGAGAGCAAATCAACAACGCAGAATCCGCGCCAGAATCATTGGCAGTGAAGGAAAAATCAGAAAATTGATTGAAGGATTAACAAATACTGAAATCACTATTTACAAGTCTACAGTTGTGTTAGTAGGTCATGAAGAAGGATTAGCAGCGGCGAGAACTGGCATCGAAATGATTGCTGGCGGTGCTGAACATGGTACTGTTTTGAATTTCTTAGAAAAGGATAGACGCAGGTCAAAGTTGGCTAGTCGTAGTTTGGACAGTATTGAAATAAAAAGCGAAGAGATAATTGAAACTGGTTTTGAAAACCTCGTTCCTGGACTTGCTGATTTGAGTGAAAGGCGCAATAGAAGAATGCGCGCCTCCCAAATTGACCCAGAAGATGCTGAAGCGGTTGAGTTTGTTATGGAATTAGCCGATGATGAAAATATCGTCTATTCTGAAGAAGAGTGATTTAGTCTTCTTCGGCTATAATTTCTGACTTCACAACGTGGTCAAGATTCATATTCAATACTTCATACATAGCACTGGCTAAATCTACTTCAAGTCCTTGCTTTTCAGCCCATTCAACCAATCTAGTTACATCTCTTACGAGGAATTCTTGTGCCTTTGGATGAGTTTCTATTACCGCTTGCCCAACATCAATTACAGTAGGACCACCATCGTGCCACAATATATTGAATGGAGAAAAATCACCATGTGCAAGTTTTGCTTTTTGCCAAGTCACTGCTAAAAACTCCAATAATTCATCGTAAACAGGCCCTGGATCATCGACTTTTACTTCTCTTAATTTTGGACTGGGTGATTCTTCATCACCCAAATATTCCATTACTAAGACATTCTTGTGCAATCCCAATGGCTTAGGAACATTCAATCCCCAACGCGAAAGTCTTGTCAAATTACTATGTTCCTTGCGCACCCAAATATCCACTAAATCTCTATGTCGGCGTTTCAATCCACTGAATCTTCTATCCCCTTCGATATATTGGACTAGATTCTTGAATACGGCGTTGGAAGTGTGGAAAATTTTGACCGCTACCACTTTTCCATCTAAATCTGTAGCGTGAAATACATGCGCCTCTTTTCCTCTAGCGATTGGAAAATCAAGTGTATCAATGACGCCTGTCTTCATTAATTTATACAATGACATTAGAGTTAATCTATCAAAAACTTGGTCAAACACACGTCGGTCAACCCAATCGTAAGAGCCTTTACCGACCACTCCCTGTAGTTTAGATTCAATATCTCGGAACATTCTCTTGTGCCGGTCTTCTTTCATCCAACTATATCTGCCAGATTTTGGTTCCAAATCTTGGAGAAACTTTTCGGATTGTTTTTCGTAAAATTCTGTGTCCTCTTTTTCCTCTAGAGTTGGTTTACGAGACCTATTTTTCTTCTTATTGCGACGATTCTGACGGGTATTTGAGGTCAAATCTTCCCAGTTATCGGAACCCATAGACTCTCACCTTTGAATGCCTAACATAGCAATATGACATCAAAGCGTCGGTATTCAGGCAAACAATGCATCAATATCATCATCATCGTCGTCATCGTCAATTGGATCATCTACGACTACTTGTTCAACAACTTCTGGCTCTGCTTCATCTTCTGTTGAGTCCTCATCACTTGCAAATAAGTCATCTGTTTTATCGTCATCATCTTCAAACATATCATCTACATCGTCATCAGAAGATTCTTCTGCAGCAACATCGTCAACTTCATCCATGTCATTTACATTACCAAATAGGTCATCGAATTCATCATCATCATCTTGCCGAGTATTCATTCCGAACATATCAACCGCTTCAGGAAGTACTCCTTTTCGAGAGAGGTACATCGATTGAGTCTTGCTGTATCTATGCTTTACATCCGCCTTGGCATCTTGAAAATCCCAAGGCCAAACGATAATCAAATCTCCTTCGCGAACCCATTGCCTGCGACGCATTTTTCCTGGAATACGGGCTAATCTGGTCTCACCATCAGCACATAGTACTGATACACGACGACCACCGAGTATTTGTTCTGCTAAGGCAAACATTTCGTTGACCTTTTTATTTGGCATCTTGACGCGGATTTTACCGCCTGTTCCTCCCTCAGGAGATTCAAGACGGGCTAATTCTTCCACGTCTACTTTCTCTTCACGACGACGCCCCATATGCTTGCACCTAACTGCTCCTACAGCCAACCCTTCTTGAAGGGTTCACATACTCAAGTAGTGATTATAACGCAATTATTGACTTGCCCAGCCATAATTTAGGCTGTTTGCTGCCATTTCACACAAATTGATCAAAGCATCTGCATTAATTCCGAAGAATACTGATGCAACTACACAAGCAAAGATTGCTGTTCGCACTTGCCAGCCATTTGGAAGCGGGCCTTGTCGAGTTCCTTCCGGCTCGTGGAAATACATTGTAACAACTACACGAAGATAATAAAACATTGAGATTGCTGAATTTAGAACCATTATCAGTGCTAACCACCAAACCCAGTGTGCATCTCCAATACTGAAAATACCACCATCTGATATTGCACTTCCCATATCACCTATTGCAACCTTAACAATTCCCATTATCACCAATAACTTGGACATGAATCCAGACATTGGTGGAACACCGGCAAGGCTAATCATAAAGATAAACATGGATACTGCAAGAAGTGGTTCTCTCTTTGCAAACCCTCTCAAATCGGACATCTTTGAAACATCTCCTTCACTTTCTAGAACTGAAAGCACAAGGAATGCTCCTAATTTGAAACATACTAATACCACTAGATGGAATAGGATTGCAGTCATTATCATTACCGCTGCCTCTCCACCATGTCCTGCGAGTGTTGGGTCCCAGTTCCATGCACCAATTGCCGTTAATCCAGCAAGCATGTATCCTGCATGAGCAACTGATGAATAAGCTAACATTCTCTTTGGATTGTCTGAACCGAGTGCTGCGATATTACCCCAAGTCATTGTGACTACAGAAAGAATACCTAGTGCTACTAACCAAATTGCTGAACCATCACTTGATTCTGGGCTTGCAACAATTAACAACATACGAATCAAACCAACAATTCCCATTGCTTTGCTTGCAGTTGCTAATATTCCTGCTACTGGTGAATTCGCTCCAGCGTATGCATCTGGTGCTGCGAAGTGGAATGGTGCAGCACTTACTTTGAAACCGAATCCAACCAATACAAACCCAAGTGCAATCAACGGTAATGCTGGAGAGCCTTGTGGACTCATCGCTGCAGCAAAGGCAACTGATAATTCTCCGAGTTGGAGTGAACCTGCCCAAAGGTAGAGCATTGAGAGTCCGTATAGCCCAATTCCTGATGCAACTGAACCAACGATGAAATATTTCATTCCACCCTCAGTTCCTTCCTTTGATTCCTTATGGAATGCAACTAACACATATGATGAGAAACTTGCTAATTCCAAACCGAGGAATAACACGAACATGTCTTGTGCCAGTGCGACTATTGCCATTCCCATTCCGCTTGTCAATAGCAAGATGTAGAAATCCGCTTGTCGACGGTTGTTGTAAAGTGCATTTGTGCTTCTATCTGAAGCATCAAATGATTGTAAACGATTCATGCTAGCGATTGCTGCAAGAGCAAGAGCGCCAAAGAAGATCAGTTCAAACAAACGTGAGAAACCATTGATGAGCAATAATTCCTTTGAGCCTGAAACGACCATGTAGCGTTGAAGACCACCATCAAAGGACATCAGTACCGAAACAAAGGCAAGGATTAGAGTGGTTGCTGCAATCCAACTTGGCAGGCGTGGATTAGAGAATAAAGAATATCTTTCTCCACCCAAAAAGTAGGGTACTCTAATTTGAGTTCCTGGTATCCTAAAGGTAGCCTTACCTAGATTTGGAATAACCATCAATGCAAATAATCCAGCGACTAAAATTAATTCTGGGCAGAGTGCAGTAGTGAAATTTGCATCAAATAGTTCAACATTTTCAGTTGTTAATACTTTAGACATTTTAGACACCTCCTGAAAAGTTGCCAAGAACCTGCATAATCAAACCTTCAAAAATTTGGATGGTCCAATCATTCATCATATCCAAAGCAATCCATGGCATTACACCGAATAAGATTGTGAACATTGCTAATACGAACATTGCCAACTTCTCATGGTTAGCAATATCAGGAATTGGCTGCCCATCCATTGAAGCAGGTGGTTGTGTTTCGTCTCCACCCTCAAAGATTGTGCGTTGCATACTCCATAGATAGTATGCCGCAGTTACTGCGATAGTAAGGGCTGGTCCAACCATCCAAAATACACTCCAGCCTTCTGCGATTAAGAAGTGCCATAGAGCGATTAATACCATTAATTCTGCAACGAATCCTGCTAATAGAGGAAGACCAAGAGATGCCATCCATGCGAACATCATCGATGTCGCTAACCAAGGAGAATGCTTGGCCATGCCGCGCATTGCACCGATTTCCATACTGTGGTAATGATGCTTGAATGCTCCACAAACTGCGAATAAATGAGGAGAAATAATGCCGTGTGCAAACATCATGAATAAAGCCGCAGCCCAACCAATTGGCTGCATTGTAGCAATACCGATACAAATTACTCCCATGTGAGATACAGAGGAGTAAGCGACCATCTTCTTTAGATTGGTCTGTCCTAAACAAACTATTGAACCCCAAACAAGTGAAACCATTCCAATTGCCATCAACGCTAATTGGAAGTATTCCAAAGCATGTGGGAATAGGGCAATTGGTAATCTAAACATTCCATATGCACCCATCTTTAACATTACACCTGCAAGTAGCATTGAGCCACCTGTAGGGGCTTGAACGTGAGCATCTGGAAGCCAAGTATGGAACGGAACTGCCGGTAACTTTACCAAGAATCCGAGCATTAACATTGCAAAGATAATCTTCTGCATTGAAGCGCCTAAGAACCAATTTCCACCAGAATTGTTGATTGTTGCATATCTTACTAGTTCAGGAATATCAAATGTACGTCCAGTTAATGAACCTGAATAGGCCAATTGATCCAATGGATTTTGCAAGAAGTATAGGGTCACAAGACCAAGTAGCATTACTACAGAGGCTGTGAAGGTGTAGATGAAGAACTTCTGGGCTGCATATTTTCTGTCCGCGCCGCCCCACTTGAGAATCAAGAAGAACATTGGAATTAGAGTTAATTCCCAGAAGACATAGAACATGAATAAGTCAAGAGCAACGAATACACCGATTAGTGCTCCACCCATTAAGAGTATTAGAGGGTGATAATATGCACCATTCTTTTCATCCCAAGTTGCAATAATAGTAATCGGTAGAAGCAATGTTGTTAGCCAAACCATTGGGAAAGAGAGTGCATCAAGACCGACGCTCCAATGAATTCCTAAGGAATCAACCCATGAATATCTTGCCTCAAACACATAACTGTTGAAAACAATCCCTTCAAATCCATTAAAATCACCGAAATAATTGTAGAACATTGCAGTGGTCAATCCAAGCAATCCCAAAGAGAATAACAAGATAGCCCACCTGATTGGGTTGACCATTTTCTCTCGCACTTCTTCGCTCAAGTTAGAAACTGTTGCCATTATGATTAAGCTCGCAATAATCGGGAATCCGACCAAAGGCATTGAAATATAGTCTTGCAATCAGGCCACCCCCCAGATAAAGAAGAAAATTAACAATGTTCCTATCGCCACCCAAAGTATGTAATCGCGGGCAGAACCAGTTGTTAGAGAACGAACAGAAGTTGAAATCTTTTGTGATTTGTCTTCTATTTGTTTTACAGTGCCATCGATAATTTTTGTATCGGCTTCTGCAACCTTATTGGAAAATCCTGCAACAATCTTGACCATTGCCAAATCATAGTACTTGTCAAAATACAATCTGTTTTGTAAAGCGACTGCGAGGCCAGAATTTGCTATTCCACTATTATCCCAGTGGTATTTGTCGTAAACCCAATTGTTGAGTTTAATCACCGGTTTAAACCAAGGCTTGCATTCTTCTCCATCCTCGAGTTTGCCACCGAAGAGAGACATTGCCATAAATGGTCCAAGAATTGCACCAAGAGCAATTGCAACATATGTTAGTATGAAGAAGAATGTGTCATGGTTTGCGAAAGCATGGCCCAATTCATACATTATTCCATCTACCAAACCTTTGTCGGATAGCAAACCGTATTCTGAATCTGGAGCCCAATGTGTGAAGCCCATACCAGCCAATAGAATTGATGACAGCGTTACGAATGTTAAGATGAATAATGGTGTCTTGATCCAAGTATTGGTTGGACCTACATGTGCAGCAACTTCGTTACTAGGTTTACCAGCAAAGGTCTTGAGCCACATTCTTGACATGTAAAATCCAGTCATTCCAGCACCGACTAATACGCAGGCTGCAGGGAAAAAGAAACGTGGGTCTTCCAAAGCAACTCTCCAAGCATTAGCGATGATTCCTTCTTTTGACCAGAATCCACCAATCAGCGGCAGACCCATAATAGAAGCAGAACCTACTAACATCGCTGTAGCAGTAATAGGCATCTTACTTGCTAAGCCTCCCATATTCTCCATCGATTGTGCATCAAAGTCATCATCATGCCCATGGTCATCATGGTGTAAATGGTGATGTGCATGATGAACTTCATGAATTACTGAACCACTTGCCATGAACAGCATACCCTTTGCCATCGCGTGATTGAAGAGATGGAATAGTGCTGCTCCGAATGCAACGACTACAATCGTATGTGCGTCTGCATCGTGGTGCCAATCTAATGTATTTGCAAGCCACAAAGCCACACCTAATCCTGTGAAAATATAAGCCAGTTGACTCATTGTTGAATATGCTAAGACCTTCTTCAAATCCATTTGAACAAATGCAATTCCAGCAGCCATTACCGCAGTAATACCACCGATTGAAGCGATAATAAATGCT
>ENA-OREN01003910-OREN01003910.1-marine-metagenome-genome-assembly--contig:-NODE-3910-length-13415-cov-3.197481_pt1 | contig 13415 bp, 10 predicted proteins | sample MGYA00248624_ERZ508555 | MGnify/ENA primary metagenome ERZ508555 (study PRJEB26222, sample SAMN06267773) | marine metagenome | isolation source: Saanich Inlet, British Columbia, Canada | place...
CCGGTAGTGGTAGGTTGTGCTAGGCTCGAGATCGATGAGTTGCAGCACATGGTCGGTCGTTAGCATTTCGCTCTCGATCCGTTTGCCAAGTGATGTCGTAAGCCCGTACTCGACAACAGAGGTGGTAGGCTTGAGGGTTTGCCAGGCAATCTTGGTATCGGTCGTTGTGGTGCTTTCGACAATCGGACCACGTACGGTATTGGCCAATAACTCAACGTGAAACGCAAACCCAGAGCTGTTTGTGGAGTCGTCATGTGCCTGGATGGCAAGAATGTTTTCCCCTTTCACAAGAAGCTGCTTGTACGGTTCGAGATCAATCAACTCTGGATTCCCTCGGTAGTGAACAGTCGCTAAAGCATTGAATGGTACCGGTTGACCGTGCTCACCAGCCAGCCCACGCCGGGCTATCTCGGTGCCGTTCAGGTGGGCGACAAAACCATCGCGGTAATCAACCCGAATCACTAGGGACTTTATCCATTGGTCATCCTGTAGTGTGAATTTCTTACGAAGGAAAAGGGAGTGGTAATTTCCTGGCATTCCCCAAAGTGTCGTGGGGGCATCGTATCTACCATAGCCGATGCTGAAGCCGGAGCGACCCTCTTTCCAGTGGGCGTCGTCGAAAGCCAGTTCCCGCCAGGCAGTGGGCGGGTCGGAGGCCTCAGTTTTGCCCTCAAGGTACTTCCAGTTGGAATAATTGGGGACAAGGCTCTCGCCGCTGGCCGAGACGGCCAACAGGAGCAACCCGCACAGTGTCAATCGCTTGAATAGCACGGGGCGGAGTGTAGAACCCGCTTTGCCGGGGTCAACGTTGCGTTTTCGCCAAGCGGCGGGCATAACCGCGCCCCGCTTGGCCAAGCGCGGTATGTGGGCTTGCCCGAAAATCGTAAAAAACAGGATTAAAGTGCTTTACAACGCGGTTTTTGCTGGTACGTTGCCCCGCCTTTTCGAGGAGAGAAGAGAAGCAAAAGAGACTGAAAGGAATGGAAGAGAAGGCCAACACAATCGAAGGATATCGCCTTCACGAGACGGACACCGGTTCTGCGGATGTCCAGGTTGCGCTGTTGACGCAGCGGATCAATCACTTGACCGAGCACCTGAAGAGCAACAAGAAGGATCACTCCTCACGGCGCGGCCTGCTCATTATGGTAGGCCGACGTCGACGCTTGCTGGACTACGTCCACCGTCACGACGCGCCCCGTTATCGCTCGCTGACCGAGCGCCTCAAGCTGAGGCACTAGAGTCGCACGGGTCAATTCGGCCCTTCTTTTCAACGAGACTTTTGGCAACGCCATGCCGGTGGGAAATATCCATCCGGCGGATTGGAAATCGCGGCCCGATCCCCAGTTGCCCGAGACTGAGCCGCGTGAATCGTCGCGTTCGTTGGTTCTGAGCATTTCATTCAGCCACCCGGCCCCACGGGAGTTTGAGTGAAGTTCTCCGTGCTGGCGGGCGTGACATTAAGGAAAGATAAACATGTCACATAAAGTAACCGCCAACGTTGGCGGCGCAGAGATTCATATTGAATCCGGCAAAATTGCCAAACAAGCGGACGGCTCAGTAACCGTCCAACTCGGAGAAACCATCGTTCTCGTCGCAGCTTGCGGTTCGTCCAAGCCCCGTCCGGGCCTGGACTTTTTCCCGCTCACGGTCGATTACCGTGAAAAGGCCGCTGCGGCCGGTCGTTTTCCCGGCGGCTTCTTCAAGCGCGAAGGCCGCCCGTCCGAGAAGGAAATCCTCACCTGCCGCGTAACGGATCGCCCAATTCGTCCGTTGTTCCCGAAGGGGTATTTCAACGAAGTGCAGGTTCAGACCCTGCTGCTCAGCGCAGACGGGGAGAACGACTCGGACATCCTGTCAATGAACGGCGCTTCGGCGGCGTTGATGATCAGCGACCTGCCGTTCGCCGGACCAATTGGTGCGGTGCGTGTCGGTCGTATCGGCGGCGAGTTCGTCGCCAACCCGACCCACGCGCAGATGGAGTCAAGCGACCTCGATCTGATTTACGTCGGCAACGAGTCGAACATGGTCATGTTCGAGGGCGCAGCCGATGAAATCGCGGAAGCCGATTTTCTCAAGGCGCTGGAGTTCGGCCAAGAGTCGATCGCTCCGCTCATCGCTGCGCAGAATGAATTGTGCGCTGCAGTTGGCAAAGCCAAGCGCGAGTTCGTCCCGCGAGTGGTCGCGCCGGATGTGAAAGCGGAGGCTGAGTCGATCATTTCGGATCGTATCACCGACGCGCTGCTCATACAGGCCAAGCTCGAGCGCGAGGCCGCCTGCAACGCCCTCAAGGACGAGATGGCGGAGAAACTCACCGAGAAATTCGGCGAGGAAGCCATCACAGGCTTCATGGTCGGCGAGGCGTTTTACGCAATCCAAAAGGCGGCCGTACGTAAGCTCGTGCTTGACGACGGCAAGCGGCTTGACGGCCGCGGCTACGACGACATGCGCCAACTCACCAGCGAGGCCGGCATGATCCCCCGCACACACGGCTCCGGCCTGTTCTCTCGGGGCGAGACACAGGGCCTGTCGCTCGTCACGCTCGGCACGACCGATGACACGCAATCGTACGACGCCTACACCGGCGGCCCGAGCGAGAAGCGGTTCATGCTGCACTACAACTTCCCGAATTTCTCCGTCGGCGAAACCGGCCGCATCATGGGCCCGGGACGCCGCGAGATTGGTCACGGCGCATTGGCCGAGCGTTCCATCGCTCCGGTCATACCGAACATCGAGGATTTCCCGTACGCGGTTCGCATCACGGCGGAGATCATGGAGTCCAACGGCTCCACGTCGATGGCCGCCGTCTGCAGCGGCACGCTGGCACTGCTTGACGCGGGTGTGCCGTTGAAGCGCTCCGTGGCCGGCATCAGCATCGGCCTCTGCACGCGCACCAAAGACAGCGGCGAAATCGAGGATTACAAGCTGCTCACCGACATCATCGGGTGGGAGGACGCGTTCTGCGACATGGACTGTAAAATCGCCGGCACCGACCAGGGCATCACCGGCTTCCAGCTCGACCTCAAGCTGCACGGCATCCCACAGTCCATCATGGAAGAGGCGATCGTCAAGGCCAAGACGGCCCGCACCGAGATCCTCGCCAACATGAACGGCTGCCTGTCCAAGGAGCGCGAAGAGATGAGCCCGTACGCGCCGCGCATTGTCACCATCCAGATTGACCCGTCGAAGATTGGCGAGTTGATCGGCCCGGGCGGCAAGAACATCAAGCGCATCGTCGAAGAGTCCGGTTGCGAGATCAACATTGAGGACGACGGCCGCGTCTTGGTTTACTCCATGTCAGCCGAGGGGCTGCAAGCGGCCAAGGATTGCATCGACGGCATCACCGCCGAGGTCGAGGTCGGCAAGCTCTACCGGGGCAAGGTCGTTTCCATCAAGGACTTCGGCTGCTTTGTCGAGGTGTTGCCCGGCAAGGACGGCCTCGTGCACATCAGCGAGTTGGCCAACTTCCGCGTCAAGAAGACCGAGGACATCGTCAAGGATGGCGACGAGATCTGGGTCAAGTGCATCGGCGTGGACGACAAAGGCCGCATCAAGCTGTCGCGCAAAGCCGCGATGGAGGATCGCAAGGCTGAGTTCAGCGACGACGAGGACGGTGACAAGCCGGCCAGCGACGACTCCGAGGAATAAAAGTCGGCAGTCGATAAAAAGCATTTCAGGCGGGCCAAGCGGCCCGCCTTTTTTGTGCCCATGCCCAGGCGCTTGGCCGCCAAAAGGAAACCTTGTCCACCGCTTGGCCAACGGCTACGCTGCGCCCCGTTCCGCGAGGCAGGCCCCAAAAATCGCTTGCAAGCGGCTCGGAAAAACCCAAACGAACTCCCAAATGAATTCATCCATCCGCATTAAATTGTCCATAATGATGTTCCTCCAGTTCTTCGTCTGGGGGGCTTGGTACGTCACCGCGCCAAACTACCTCGGCACGATCGGCTTCCAGCCGGGGGACATCGGCAACACCTACTCCGTCGGCCCGATCGCCGGGATGATCACTCCGCTGTTTGTTGGCTTGGTTGCGGATCGCTTTTTTTCCGCTCAAAAAGTCCTGGGCATCCTGCACCTCATGGGCGCCTTGATCATGTTCGCAGCGATTAATTTTATGCAGCAGGAATCGCCGTCGCCGAGAGTGTTGAACTGGGGCTTTTTCTTCGGCTATATGCTGACGTATTTCCCGACCCTTGCACTCACCAACACGATCGCCATGAAAAACATGAGCAACCCACAAAAGGAGTTTCCCGGGATTCGCGTGATGGGAACCATCGGCTGGATTGCTGCCGGATTCGCCCTGACCTTCGGAGGCTTCGAGACGAATGTGAATATGTTTTATCTCACCGCCGGAGCCGCCGCCCTGTTGGGCCTTTTTAGTTTTGCATTGCCGGACACTCCCCCGGTGAAAGGCGAGAAGGTCACCATCGGCCAGTTGCTTGGGTTGGATGCCCTGTCGCTATTGAAGGACCGCTCGTACTTGGTGTTTATCGTTTCATCGATGCTGATCTGTATCCCGCTGGCGTTCTACTACCAAATCGCCAGCCGAGTTGTGGAGCATGTTGAGTTGCCCATCGGCACCACCATGTCATACGGCCAAATCTCCGAGATCTTTTTCATGATCGTTATGCCGTTCTTCTTCGCCCGGCTTGGCGTGAAATGGATGTTGGCCGTCGGGATGCTGGCGTGGGTCACTCGGTATGGTTTGTTTGCCATCGGCGCGCCGGATGAGCTTCGCTGGATGATCATCATCGGCATCGTGTTGCACGGCGTTTGCTACGATTTCTTCTTCGTGACAGGGCAGATTTACACCGACCAAAAAGCGGCCAAGCCAATCCGCGCACAGGCTCAGGGCTTGCTGGTAATGCTGACGCTTGGCTTGGGTATGATGATCGGCGCGCAGGCAGCCGGTAAAATCGAAGGACAGCACACCCCGCAGGCAGCAAAGGATCTCAACGCGCAGGTCGTGGCCAAGAGCGGCGAAATCAAAAAACTGAGTGAGAGTATCGAGGGAGAACCGTCCGAAGAGGCTAAAGGTCAGCTGGCAACCTTGGACGAGGAAAAAGCGAAACTTCGTCAGGACGAACTAGCTGCGTTGGAATGGAAGGAACTGTGGAGTAAGCCGGCGATATTCGCCGCCGTAGTCATGGTGGTTTTCGTTTTCCTTTTCAGTGACAAGCGTAAAAAAGAAAATAATCAAGACAATGAACAATCAAATTAATCGACGTGAGTTTTTGAGGAATGCCTCGCTGGCCGTGGGCGCGCTGGGCGCGGCGGGGGCGACTGGGTGCCAAAGCTTGGGCGGTGGCGGCAAGCCGCTCTACGACATTTCGCTGGCACAGTGGTCGCTGCACAAGACGCTGTTTGACAAGAAACTCGACGCGCTCGATTTTGCCAAGGCCACCCGCGAGGAGTTCGGCATTGGAGCTGTCGAGTACGTGAACCAGTTCTTCAAGAACAAGGCTAATGACGAGGCCTACCTTGGCCAGTTGAATTCGCGAGCCGCTGATCATGGGGTAAAGAATCTGTTGATTATGGTCGACGGCGAGGGATCGCTTGGCCACGCCGACACAGCCCAGCGCAACAAGGCGGTGCAGAACCATCACAAGTGGGCCAAGGCAGCACGGTTCCTCGGCTGTCACTCTATCCGCGTGAACGCTGCCACAACCGGTGACGGCAGCTACGAAGAGAAACAGAAACTGGCCGCCGACGGCTTGCGCAGTCTCTCTGAGTACGGGGCAAAGCACGGGCTTAACGTCATCGTCGAGAACCACGGCGGCTTGTCCTCCAACGGCGCTTGGCTGGCCGGCGTGATGGAGATCGTTGATTTGCCCAATTGTGGCACATTGCCGGACTTTGGAAATTTCAACACCGGCGATGGGAAGATGTACGACCGTTACACGGGTGTGACTGAGTTGATGCCGTTCGCCAAGGCGGTGAGTGCGAAGTCGCACGACTTCGACGGGGAGGGTAACGAGACGCACACCGACTACCGCCGAATGATGAAGATCGTTCTCAGTGCCGGTTATAGGGGCTACGTTGGAATCGAGTACGAGGGTGGTAAACTCAGCGAAGCCGAAGGCGTCCTCGCCACCAAGAAACTGCTGGAAACTGTTCGCGACGAACTGTCCTGAACCGACATCAAATCAATTCAATAGAAGGGAGCCAAGAGGCTCCCTTTTTCTTTGCCTCATTGTCGATTATGGTGCGGTGTGTTGTCGAGGTTCCAGCGCTTGGCTACAGCGTCTTTGCGGGCCTGATCTCTGACGAGTTGGGCTGCTAGGTCGATGCGTTTCTCGGCCGTGACGTGGCCGTCGACGAACAAAATTTCGGCCCGATCGCTATGCATTGGCAATGGCCATTGGCGTTCCTCGTACATACCGATGAATCCGCTCCAGTTTCGGTCGCCCTTGCGCTTGAGATCCCAGTTACTGTCACCAAGCGCGATCATCTCGCTGGGAACCTTGACTTGGTTGGGTTTGGTTTCACCCCAGTTGGGATGACTCTTGTAGACGCCCATGCCCTGGTTTGGGATCATACCAGCCCAGGCGCCCCAGACGTTGTAGCCGTAACTCATAAAACTGCTGCCGCCAGGGATGAGCCGCACCTCGCCTTTTAGATAGCCATCCTCGGCCGGTTGGCTGCCCCTGAATTTCACTTTCCACTGGGCCTTATCGGGGGCCGAGGGGCATTTGAAAAGCTCGGTGCTCTTGCTGTTGGCCCCACCGAGGTATTGGCGGATTTGCGACGGCCAAATCCACGTGGAACCACGGTTGCCGTTGATGCCGACTGGATAGTGCCCGAAGTCATCCGAGAACGCGATGAGGCCGATACCCATCTGCCGCAAATTACTCGAACATTTGGCGCCGGTGGCCTTGCTTTTGGCCTTGGCCAATGCAGGCAACAACATGCCGGCAAGGATCGCGATGATGGCGATCACCACCAGCAATTCGATGAGTGTGAAGCCAAGCCGGTTTTGCCGCAGTTTTTGCATAGGGTTGAACAGGGGCAGGCTGTTCCGCTTGGCCAAGCGGCGCAAGTCTTTTGGCTATTTCTCGATGATGAGGTTGTCGCGTAGTTTGCCGTCCCCATCGTAGGAGCGGTAGACGAGGCGGTTGCCGCTGATCTGGATGTCGAGCACTTGGAAGGTGGAGACGTTGGTCATACCGAACTCGATATACTCGCGCGGGTCCTGCTCGTAAAATTTGGTGCCGGAGACGGAGACGATGTACACGGTGCCCTCGGCGGTGGTCTCAACCTTTTTTTGATCCTTCATCGGGTAAGTGCGCAGGTAGGCGTGGTCGTGTCCCTGCAGCGCCATGTCGAGGTGGTATTTGTCGAACAATGGTGTCCAGTGGTCGCGAATGCTGGGATTGTCGCGATCCGGGGAGGAGGAATAGGCGGGGTGATGGTATACAGCGAATTTCCAGGTAGCTTTACTATTTTTTAGCACATTCTCTAGCCAGGCGGATTGGCTTTTTGGCGTCAGGTTGCTGTCTAGCACGAAGAACTCGGCGTTGCTGTATTTGTAGGTGTATGCTCGCTCCGGCTCAACTTTTTCCGGGCCGTTTTTCGGGAGGTCAAACATCTGGAGGTACATGCCGGGGTGGCCACCCTGGTTTTCGTGGTTGCCGATGGCTGGGACGACCGGGCGCCGGTCGTAAATGCCGCGCGCGTTGTGAAACAGGCTGTCCCAGTCGCCGCGTTCGTTGCCGCGATCGACGAGATCGCCAGCCATGATGTAAAACGCGGCATCTGGTCGCTGGCGGAATGCACGGTGAACAAGGCTGCCCCAGCGTTCTAGTCCGTTCTGCGCGTCGCCCATGTAGACGAATGAGAACGGCTCCGTGCGTCCCGGCGCGGTGGTGAAATCTGACATCTCCGACCAGCCGTCGTCCGAGCCGTCGCCAACGGAATAAAGGTAGGTCGTATCTGGATCGAGGCCTGTGAGCGTGGCTGTGTGCCGGTGAATAACCGGGTCATTCAGCAGGTTGGCATTCTCCATCTTGAACGTCGTGGCATTGGCCCGCTTAGGCTGGGCCGGTTGGAACCGATTGTAGGCTGATTTTTTTACCCACTGCACCTGGCCCTTGTTGACGGTTGGTCCGGTGCGCCACTGGATGGTTTGGGTGGTCTGCGGGTCGCCGCTCCATGTCAGCATGACTTGATCAGGCTTGGCTTGGGCTGGATGTTTTGTGCTTTGGTACAGGTTGATGAGTTTGGCATCGTCGCGGCTTTCGTATTGGGTGCGAATCACGGTCAGTCCGGAGAGTATGCCGGGTAGCACAGGCAGTTCGGGCATCGCTTCGGGACGGTCGACGAACGGCTGGAGTCCGTCTTTGAGTGCGCCCACACGGAGTTGGCCTGGGTAAAGTTCGGTGACTTCCAGCTTCGTTTCTTTCGTGAGCGGCATTAGTGCCACGATGTAATGGGCATCGCCGCCGGTCAGCGAGTTGACGCCAAGACCGATCCTGCCGGCTTCGAAGTCCTTCATCCAAAAATCCGTCTCCGTGTCCTGAATGGTAATTTTAAAGCCCATCGGCGCGAAGCCGCGGTCCTTCAGCCAGAACGGTTTGTCCCCCATGGCCGCGTCGCGGATGATGATCACTTTCACGGGAATGTTGACACGGAACGTGACGTGTTCCGTCGCCAGCGTGTTGAGTTCCTTTTCAGTCAGCAGCGACTTGGCTTTGGCGGCGTCCATGGCGAGCAGTTCCTTCTGTGGGATTGTTTTGCGGAAGCGATCGACGATACCGGCCACCGTGTCGTGCACCGACGGATGCGGGCCGACGTGCGCCTGGCCAAGCGCGGCAGTGAACAAAAGAGCGGCCAGGGCCGCGTGCGGACGATATTTTTGAGAGTAATGAACCATCTAATTTATAAGCTGATACGACAGCGGAAAGGTCATCGTGCCGGTCGGCGGGCGGGGACGCTATGCCACTTGGCCAAGCGATGCACGTTCAAACAGATGAGCGCTTGGCCAAGAGGCGTGAAAACGGGATTGCATCGCTTGGCCACGCATGCAACATCCGCCGTGAACCGTTGGCAGTGCATGAACTGTGCCGCCACCGGAAACAGGGAACCATGCTGAGCATTTACGGAAATTCTTCCGGCCGATTTTGTGACGGCGTCAGTCGCCGAAATTTTCTCAAGATTGGCGGCTTGGGCATGGGCGGCCTGGCGTTGCCGGAGCTGCTACGGGCCTCCGCATCCCCGGGCGGCGGCAAGCGCGAAAAATCCATCATCATGATTTACCTGCCCGGCGGGCCTCCGCATCAGGACATGTACGACCTGAAGATGGATGCGCCGAGGGAGGTTCGTGGCGAGTTTAAGCCGATCCGCACCGCCGTGCCGGGCATTCACATCAGCGAGATGCTGCCACTGATCGCCAAGCAAATGCACCGGGCGACGCCGATCCGCTCCATCGTCGGCGCGCGTGACGAGCACTCGAACCACATCTGCTTCACCGGCCACACGCTCGGTTCGCAAAAACCGGCGGGAGGCTGGCCCACCTTTGGCGCGGTAATCTCCAAGTTGCAGGGGGCGCGGAACCCGTCGCTGCCGCCGTTCGTCGGCCTCGAGCCGAGGATGAAACACACCCCGTACAACGCCGCTACACCCGGTTTTTGTGGCGTGGCGCACAAGTCGTTCCGGCCCGAGGGTGACGGCAAGGCGGATATGACGCTCAAGGGCATCAGTCTCGACCGGCTTAAGGATCGGATGGGGTTGCTGCAGAGTTTCGACCAGTTTCGCCGCGACGTCGATGCTGCCGGATTGATGGAGGGGATGGATGCCTTCAACCAGCAGGCGTTCGGCATCCTGACCTCGAGCCGCCTGGCCGAGGCGCTTGACTACACCCGCGAACCCACGCGCACGATCGAGATGTACGGCAAGGGTGACACCGGCATCCGCGGCGATGCCGCGCCGCGCATCCTCGAGCAATTCCTCGTCGCCCGCCGCTTAGTCGAGGCCGGCGTGCGGGTGGTCACCGTGGCGTTCAGTTTTTGGGATTGGCACGGCAACAACTACGGCAACGCCCGCAGCGACATGCCGATGTTCGACCAGGGCGTCTCGGCGCTCATCCGGGATTTGCATGATCGCGGCCTCGACAAAGACGTGGCCGTCTGCGTGTGGGGGGAGTTCGGTCGCACGCCGAAAATCAACAAGGACGGCGGCCGCGACCATTGGCCGCGCGTCTCGTGTGCGCTGCTGTCCGGCGGCGGCATGAAACACGGCCAAGTGATTGGCGCGACCGACCGCTTGGGCGGCGAAGCCTCCGAGCGGCCGGTGCATTTTATGGAGGTGCTGGCCACGCTGTACAAGCACGTCGGCATCGACACCGACACAGCCACGCTGCCCGACCTCACCGGCCGGCCGCACTATATCACCGACGGCCACAAGCCGATCCGCGAACTGATCTGACTCTGCTTGGCCAAGGTCACCACCATCTGTAACTGGGATCCGGTTTCGGGCCGGTGTAGTTCCAGTTGTACGCCTCCTTGGGGAACTCGAAAAACTCGGTGTGACCGTCGCCGAGCAGCACGTTGAATCGATACTGGTCGTGGTAGTTGTGCCACTGGCTCCGAAGGTGCGTTTTTTTTCGGTCCGCCCACCACGGCCAGTCGCCGGTCACCAGCTTGTTCGACGGGCTGCGGCTCATCTCGGACGATTTCATCGGGCGCCGCGAACTGCGCAACCCTTGGCTTGAGTCGCCTGTGACGTGCTGAATGCGCAGCGTCTCCACCGACCACACGGTCAGGTAACTGTTACCCCAGCCGTCGTAGCAGCTTCGGATTTTTTTCGGGAACTTGTTGGTGTGCAGCGAGTCGCCCTTGTCGGACGGGCAGTGGAACACGCCGAACGAAGGCGCGTAGGCGTTGAGCGGTCGCTTCTCCGGTTTCACCAAGCCGCCGTGCAGGGGCATCTCGCCCTTTTTGCCGCCGAGCGTGCCCCACTGCGAATAGGCTGGGTAGTAGTCCTCGTTGTCATCGGCATACATGGCAAACGCCAGCGCGTGCTGGTGGAGGTTGCTGTTGCAGCGGGCGGCCTTGCTTTTCTCCTTGGCCCGGCCAAGCGCGGGCAGGAGCAGCGAGGCGAGGATGGCAATGATCGCGATCACGACCAGCAACTCGATCAGCGTGAAGCCGTTCCGCCGTGGAGCAATTGTTCCCATTGAGACGAACTGAAAACCTACCGGGCTGCCGGGTGCGCGGCAAGCGGCAAACCGGCTTCGCTTGGCCAAGCTAAACCCGCCGATTGACATTGCGCGGTTCTCCACGGACATTACCTCCCTTTTGGAGATGCAAATCAAGGTGAATCGATTGTTGTTAACCGCAGCCGTGCTGACTTCGCAGGGTGGCTTGGCCGAGGCCGAGTTATCGTTCGAGAAACAGGTTCAGCCGGTGCTCGCATCGGCCTGCCTGAGCTGTCACGGCGAGAAAAATGATAAGGGCGAGCTTCGACTCCACACCCATAAAGGGCTGCTGGAGGGCAGCGAGTACGGCAAGGTCGTTGTCCCTGGCAAGCCGGAGAAAAGCTCGCTCTACACCTCCACCGTCCTGCCACCGGACGACGATGATATCATGCCGCCCAAGGGCGAACCGCTCACGAGCGATCAGGCCAACGTGCTCAAGGAATGGATCGCCGCCGGGGCCAAGTGGCCGGAGGGCTTGGTGATAAAGCAAGTGCGCCGGATCGATTTCGTCAAGGACATCAAGCCGATTTTGGAGTCGTCCTGCGTGAGTTGCCACCGCGAAGGGCACGACAAGGGCGATCTGCGGCTGGACGAGCGCCAGTATGCCTTCGAGGTTGGTGAATACGGGGCGGCGGTCGTGCCGTTCGACCTGGAGAAAAGCCCGCTCTACCAAACCGTGACACTGCCGGCCGACCACGACGACTTGATGCCGCCGGAGAAAAAAGGAGGGCCGCTGCCGCAGGAGCAACTCGACTTGTTGCGGGACTGGATCGTGCAGGGCGCCGCTTGGCCGGAGGGGCTGAAGCTTGAGCAGGTTCGCCGCGAGACCGGCGAACAACCTGTCAGCGGCGGAAGCATCTCTGCCGCCCCCAAGGTCGTCATCGACATCCGCGCAAAAGCTATCGAGCAACTCATCAAGCAACTCGAGCCAACGATGAAGCCGTACGAGGACGAGATTACTGGCACGGGCATCAAGTTTGAAATGGTGCCCATCCCGAGCGGAGAATTCGTGATGGGCAGTCCCGCCGGTGAACCCGGCCGGGCAGCAATAGAGGGGCCGCAACACACGGTGAAGATCGCGCCGTTCTGGATGGCCAAGACCGAGACCACGTGGAACACCTACACGCTGTTCATTTACGAGGAGGAGGAACGGATGGTGATGAAGATTCGCGGCTACAAGCCCGAGCTAAACGCCATTTCCGATGCCGTTGCGCGCCCGACCACGCCATACGTCGAGATGAGCTTCGGGATGGGTACCGACGATTTCCCGGCGATCAGCATGACCCAGCACGCCGCCAACACTTACTGCAAATGGATCACCGCCAAGACCGGACACTACTACCGTCTGCCGACCGAGGCCGAGTGGGAGTACGCCTGCCGCGCCGGCACTAACACGGCCTACAGTTTTGGGGACGACCTCTCATTGCTCGACGAGCACGCATGGCACGAGGGCAACAGCGACTTCAAGTACCAAAAAGTCGGCACGAAAAAACCCAACCCGTGGGGACTGCACGACATGCACGGCAACGTGTCCGAGTGGGTGCTCGACCAGTTCGTTCCGGACATTTACGCGACATACAAGGAGGCCGTTTCCAATCCGTTCGAATACGGCAAATCGCTGTACCCCCGCGTCGCCCGTGGCGGCTCGTGGATGGACAAGCCGCCGGGGCTGCGCAGTGCCGTCCGGATCGCGTCCTCGGACAACTGGAAGTTCCAAGACCCGCAGTTGCCGAAGAGCATCTGGTATCACACCGACGCTCAATTCCTCGGGTTTCGCGTGATTCGGCCGCTGATCGTCCCCTCGGCCGAGGATATGCATAAGTATTGGACAACCGAGGGCGAGCCGGATTAAGATGGCGCCGGTTCCTTTCCAATTTTGAACAAAAATCGTCTAATGAAACACAATAAGAATAATCCGAAAAACGACTCACGGCTAAATCGCCGTGGTTTCCTCAAGTCCAGTTCAGCGATTGCCGGCAGCGCGGCAGCGCTGGGCAGCTTGTCCATCGAGCGCGGCGCGTTCGCCCAGTCCAGTGACACGATCAAGGTGGCGCTGGTCGGCTGCGGCGGCCGTGGCTCCGGAGCGGCCAACCAGGCCCTCAGCACGGCGGGCGACGTCAAGCTCGTCGCCATGGCCGATGCCTTCAAGGATCGCATGGACGGCAGCCTCAAGGGGTTGCAAAAAAATCACGGCCTGAAGGCGGACGTGAAGGACGAGAACAAGTTC
>ENA-OREN01003912-OREN01003912.1-marine-metagenome-genome-assembly--contig:-NODE-3912-length-13413-cov-8.843206_pt1 | contig 13413 bp, 12 predicted proteins | sample MGYA00248624_ERZ508555 | MGnify/ENA primary metagenome ERZ508555 (study PRJEB26222, sample SAMN06267773) | marine metagenome | isolation source: Saanich Inlet, British Columbia, Canada | place...
CCTTCATCGACTTGTCTCTTAGAAGAGACTCGGATATAGGCAATTGATTTCTGGCTGTTTTCTGCTGCTTTTGTTACATACATAACCTAATATCGATATTTTCCTACTTAATGTGTGACTGATTCCGTAATATTTCTAAAAGAAAATTTTGATCTCATAGATTAGTTTATGAACCTACAATTAGGCATTAGGAGAACTTGATAAGTATTGAAATGAAACGAAATATTATGTCTAGGAAAGCCCAGTATAGGAAATATTTGCAATCAGACGATTGGAAAGAAAAGAGAATGAAAAAAAATTCAAAACGGAAAAGATGCGCTATTTGTGCTGAAAAAAAGAATATTGACATCCACCATCTAAATTATAAAAATCTGCATGATGTAGAACAATCTGATTTGAGAAGACTTTGTAGAAGATGTCATTTTCTAGTTCATGAATTAGAGAAGAACGGAAAAATAGTGTACAGGAGTAATAATCACCATAGTAAATATGCAATTCAGAAAGCTGCTGTAAAGAAAGAATTAGGGATTACTCACAAGAATATGTTTCGTTCCGAAGAGGTCGCATAATTTCAAAAGCATCAAGAAGGATTGAACATTATGTCAGACGTGCTTTGGGATGTCGCCATCACGAAAAATGGACAACATGTCTGGATTAAAAATTATAATGATGAAGAGATTTATTGTGTTGATTGTAAGCACCCAATGGTAGCAGTCAGAGGCAGAGAAAAACAACATCATTTCCGTCACAAAGTTGATTCTAATTGCTCGAGCGATAGTGAGAGTGCTAAGCATTATTCGAAGAAACACGAAATTGCTGAAATCTTGAGAGAATCTGGTATAGTAAAGGTTGAAGGAACAATAGAAAAATACCAAGCAGATGTATTATTTGAGAATGAATGGGCTTTTGAAGTAGTATTTTCTAGCGAAGTTTCTTCCGAAAAAATGCGTGATTTAAGGTCAAATTTAATAATTTTTAATTTCAATGACCGATCAATTTGGGATGCTGAAAATTATTACAAAGGCTGCCCATTTGATGAAGATAATTTCAGAGATATAGTTTTGAGTTTTGCAAACCAAATATTAAATGATAAAGAAATTGATGTTTGTTCTATTTGTAGGCAAGTTAAAGGCTGGAATTCTCGAATTGGTAAAGGTGGCATTTGTGTTGCTTGCGATATTGGATGGACTGACGAAGCAAAACAGTTGAAAGAAGATTCTGAGAGATATAAGGAGATGAAAATGAGATGACTCAAGGATTCAACCCCTACGATAAATGCTTGACCTGTGGGCGGAGAGTCGGCTCGCATTCAATTAATGAAATAGAAAGTTGCATACAGCGACGATTAAGTAAATCTAATTCCGCAAAGTCTAGTTCATCAAGAGGGTATGACGAAGATGATGATATTCGTTATGATGAAGATGATAATGACGTATATTATGAGGAAATAAAATGGATAAGAAATAATGACGATGATGACGATGATGATGGTTACGAAGATGATGACGATGATGATGGTTGAAATAATCGTTCAACTCACGAATCATAGGGCATCTGCTTAGACCCATGAGTTAGCAATTGCTGGATTAATGGGTTTCCAGTCCGCTCTTTCACAGGCTACCGTTCCGCTCATGGGTAATCGTAAGGGTGCCCCATGAATTCTGTCCTATTTATCCAAAGGTTCATTTCATACATGAAGATGAGCCTACATGAATGAGGATAGAATTATGATTAATGTTGAATTAAATGAAAATAGATATCCTAGTTTATATGATATAGTTTCAAAATCTCCACATCTCAAATCACAAGATTCTATTTCAGCCAAGAAAACACTCGAAAAACTGATGAAGAGAATAAGATGGATATGAGAGTACCCATAAATTAAAAGGTATTATCGATTTAAAAATAATGTGCCATATAGGGAGATAGACAAAAACTTCTTCCATGTGATAATTATTGTAATTTTCCTCTTCAACATAACAATTCCAATATCCAATGTTAGTGCATCGGATGTATCTATTAATTCGGATGAAATAAATTATACATATTTTTCTTTGGATGAAAATGTAAGTATAGATCTGAATGCACTTCCAATTATGTATGGACAGAAAACTTTCCTAACAGTCCCCTGGTATAATCTAGATATTACAATGTCGGATAATGAAGATTTTTTAGTTATCTCAAAGTCGAATTATGCATCAGATAAAGATACACCCTGCATTCTATTATTATGGACTAACTCTGACTTAGACGAACAACTATACTGTAATCCTAATGACAATTTTCCATCATACTATAGTGCATCGATATCTCCTGATGGAGATTTTATCGCAGTCTGCTCAGGTGACGGCTCCATACATATCTTACCTGTTTTTTATCAAAATAACGTTTCAGAGTATGATCATCTACTCATGTCTTTATCATATGGTGAACGTTGCGGAGCAGTCAAATTCGATCACTTAACTTCCGACCTATGGGCGATATGGGAGGATAATCCTGAAGGACATACTGATTTTGATAATAATTTAACCCGTTCAATCGTTAAGTTCGAAAAACCAATTGAGGCTTTAAATAATGGAAAGCAGGTCAACATTTCAGTTGAACGAATTTTTGAAGACTATAGTCGAAGTTGGGATAGCCAAAAAAGAATCCACATCTCTGATGATGGGAATAGATTTTTTTTCAGTAGCCCAACAACAGAACATACACTTATTTGGTTAAAGAATACATCCGTATGGTACGAATTAGATTTAGTCGTTGATGACATGACTGCTGATGGATTATGGATAATGGAAGCAAACTTAGATCCAGATACAAACTGGAAATCCGTCAACATATGGCCTTCAAATGGTGATATATTCTCTTATAGAATTAATAATATTTCTCAAGCACAATTTACTCTGAATAATGATGGAGTAGTCTTTCGTGAAACGACCCATGCAATAGAGGATGAATGCTCAGGGGATTTAATATGGAACCACCGAACTGTAACACTAAATCTTACGAACTGGGATAATATTACAGAAAAGACGATTGATGTCCCGGTACAAAATTTAAATTCCCAGCGTAAGTTCACTTTAACAAGAGACTCTAGTACTATGTATACTATTGAAGATGGTGTGTTTTCTAAGTGGGAAAAAAGTGTCACAAATCCATTTTCTACAAATTGTGTTTTGGCAGATAATGATGGAAATAACTATGGGATTGGGATTTTTGCTATATTTCTGGCAATTTTGTATGTGATTAACATGTCTCCAGTGTGGGAGGAAGAAGAAAAACAGAGGGTTGAGCGAGAAGCGCAGAGGGTTGAAGGAGAAGCACAGGCACGAAGATATCGAAATGAACAAAGGAAGAAAAAAGAAGAAAAAAATAGAAAATTATGGAATGTTAGAAAAATGAGATTATTAACCATAGCTGTTGAAATGTTCTCAGATATTAAATCATTTGAAATGGACTATCAGAATGAGAAACTTGAGATTTCTATTGGATGTGAACCGTATACAATTTACATTGAATATCCGGATCGCCCCGTGTTTGGGATGTCGTTTGGTGAGCGGACTAAAACATACGCAAATTTGGAATATTCAAATGCTCTCACCAGAACCGATCAATCAATAATTAATGAAATGCTGGATGATAAGAATAGGAAAGTTTGGATTAAAGATAAACCCTATTCTAGAAACATATGTCCTGACTGTGGAAAACGATATTCTTCAAACATTCTAAACAATTATTGCACAGTCTGTGATGATGATGCAGATTGCTAGTACATGGTCTCCGCATAATTCTATGACTAGTATAAGACACATAGGGTACCTATGTACACGCATACAAGCACAGGGGCCCCCTTGTGTACAACTGATATCTTGATCCGAAGAAATACTTGCAAACAAGCACAATTTTAGGCTACAGAGAGAATAAATCTCTTATGCAACTTCCGTTGAGTTCATATACTCTTGATATGTACACTAATTGAATCAGATGGTGAGAGTTCTAGCGACTGCGGATTGGCAACTGGGCAAGAGGTTCAGTCGTGCAGGAGCGGGGGCTCATCGGTTCAGAGAACAACTCTTCTTGACTGCTCAAGAAATAATCAAAAACACATCATCTGATTTCGACATTGTTCTAATTCTGGGAGATACCTTTGACAGGCCAGATGCTGACTGGCAACTTATCGAACGCGTTGCTGAACTTCTCAGGTCTTGTCAGAAACCGGTCCACATTATCCCGGGAAATCATGATTATTGGCATAAGGGTGGGGTTCTCTGGTCCTTGAAAAATGTGTTAGATGATACCGATCACGTCACGATTCATTCACATCAAGAACCACTTCATATCGAATCTTTGGGCCTCACCCTTTTTCCCGGTATTCTGAAGCAAAGAGACGATCTTAGCGACCGAACATCATGGATTCCTTCTCGCGAAAAGGATGATGGCATTAGAATAGGAATGTTCCACGAAAGTCTTCCGCCATTCGGGGAATTTGATTCGAATATTGTGGAAAATCACGATTTAGACATCGCTCTCTTAGGTGATTGGCACGGGCCAAAAAGTGAGGATTCACTTCTCGAACAGCCGGATAAAAATTTGTGGTATGCCGGTGCTCCTGAGGCCCAGAAGGTAAAGCATAATTGGATAGGCCGAGTGTTGTCGATTGAGATAGAACCGGGAGAGAAACCCGTCGTTAATCCGATTGTAGTAGGGAGTTTGAAATTCACTTCAATCGAATTTGAGTTCGAAGAAGATATGGGAAATCCATTAGAACTCCTGGACGAGAGAATTGAAGGAATCGAAGGCGCCCCTCAACTCACATATGTGAAATTAATTTTGAAAGGTGAAGCAACCCCTGAAACACTTGAGATGCTCGATGATAACCTTGCTGAATTTGTTAAATCATGGCCGATTAGTGATGTAGAAAAAGGGCAATTGCGAGTGCTGACTAATCAGGAAAATACCGATTCGACTCTACGTCAAATTGAAACGGAATTGGAAAATATGAACCTCGAACCAGCTACCCTGGCCCGTGCAATTGTTTTTCTTCGTAGATATTACAGGAGGTTGGCTTGATGGCTCTGCAGCGAATCAACCGTGTGATGATTCGGGACGTTCGCTCCTGGCGGGGTGAGCACGAATTCACTTTCGATGAAGACATTACGGTCCTCTATGGTCCAAACGGTTCTGGAAAAAGCTCGCTGTGGATAGGTATTGTCCTCGGCCTTCTGTTTAAGATTAGTAGTTCTATTTCTACAGAAATCCGATCTATTGGGGGTGGTTCGCGGAATCCTTATGTGGAAGTTGATTTTACAGCGAATGGGATTCAATACAGAATTGAGAAGACTTTTGGAATTCGTTCTATTGCCGCTGCTCGCCTACTGAATTTAGACTCTGGTGAATTATTGTGTGAGCAGGATGCAGCCGTTATCGAATGTCGAAATTTATTGACAGGAAGTGGTGATCAAGAAATCTTAGGAAAAAATCCAGGTGATGTGGCAAAGGCACTTGAAGTCTCGACAAAAGGACAAATTGTTGACTTGATATTACCTAAACAAGGAAATCTGAACCAACGACCAGAAAAGAATAAGGCGTTGTCGATGGTTGGCCTAAAGCCAAATGCAGAAAGTCAGAACAGTGCCATGAATGCAATGATTGCTTGGGTGGAGGAAGACCGGAAATCCTTCGGCCGGTTTAAAATGGACGGCGAACCTGCTGCTAATGCCAAGGGGGATCTAATCGATGCAATGAATAAACAAAAAATAATTGCTGCAGAGGAGGACCGTTTGATTGAACTCTCCAACAATCTGCAAACACTCATTCGAGAGTTGAACGAACTTGAGTTAGAATTAGAGCAAGAAGAATCCGAGGATAATACCCGAACACGAATTGACGGGTTGCGAAGGGAGGCTGATTCCCACCAAGTTTCTCGAGACAAAGCAGAAAAGACTCTTCGAGACGCAGAACAAGTTGTTCAGCCTTTGCAAAATTCGCACATAGTTCGCCTTAAACGGAGGGATGAAGCACAGAGCTTGACCGATCAGAATACACAACTCAATGGTCAATTGATTGCGCGCAAAGAGGCCCATGCGGTTGCAGAGAAAGGCCATAAAACACGAACGGACGCGCTGAACGAAGTCAACATACGACTCGCTGCACTAAATGAATGGATTCAATATGCGCAAAGGTTGGACAGTATGGAATCCCAACGAAAAGAGTTGAGAGGGCTAGAGGTTGACCGAGACCTACTGACCAGTGTAATTGATTCTGCTGCAGAAATCCAAACAGAATTAGATACAATCGTTTTGGCCACTGATGAGCAATGGACGAGAATAAAAGCGATCGCAAAAGAGGTATCTGCTATTCGTGGGGCTGCAGATGCTTGGTCAATCACAGAATTCTCTTCAGGAAAGGAACATCGAATTTTCATCGATGAGGATGAGATAGAAAAAGCACCTGATTCAGTGAATACAAGCATTGAGGTGAGGGATTCAAAGGGGAATACAAAGATTCGTGTTGAGAACACGACGTCTTTATCGAAAATTCAAGAACTTGAAGAAGAGGAGAGAGCTATTTTTTCTGCATTATCCGCTAAGAAAGGTACTTTAGAGCTACGAAAGCGGCAGATAAGGCATGATGAATTATCTGGTAAACTGAGTCTAGAGAATTCTCGAATCAAAGACCTCAACAATAGAATGGCAATGGATGATCGAATTGAAATGGTTGCGCAGTTGACTGCCCAGCTCGAATCAACTGCTGACGAGCCCGAGACTGACCGACCCGAAGAGGGTGATTGGACTGAAATGTTGATTCCGTTGCAAGGAGAAAGAGACAGTGCTCAATCATTTATGGAAGAAAGCGTTGAGGTTCTCCAAAATACGAGGGATAAACTCACTGAAATTACTGCACAATCGCGTTTACTCAGGTCGCAAATTGACGATAAAAGCGAGGAAATTTCCGCTCATATTGAGGCCTTTGGAGAAGATGAGGTGCTGCAAACCCAACTCGCAGAGGCGAGAGTGAGATTACAAGAAGCAAAGGAAGTTGCCGAACCATTGATTGAAGCCAGAGATGCAAACGAGGAACAGAAGAGAATCATGGCTCAAACTCTACAAGATCAATTGACAGGAGAGCAAAAAACCCGTACTCGAATGGTTGAACTCCAAACGACAATCAGGGATCGCAGAACCACGAGTGGACTTGGGGAATTGAGCAATGTATCTACCCAGCGTGAAACACTCGATAGCGAAATAACTTCACTGAGAGTTGATTTTTCCGCACTCCAGGCTCTTGAAACAGCCCTGAACTCAGTCAGAGACGCTAACATCGAGGCAATCCGCCCTCACGTTGAGAATACAATCCAGAATGGTGCAACGTATGTATTCGCTAGGGAAGTGCAAATCAAGTTAGGCGACGATGGTTTTCCCCAGGCTGTTGAACATGTTCAAGGTCAAGCGATTCCATTTGAGCAAGAATCCTTTGGCACACAAGAACAATTGAATTTGATTTACAGAATCGCCCTTGCAGGAATCATCGCCGAGGAGGAAGGTCATGGATTGTGTATTGTTCTTGACGACCCATTTGGTGACACTGACATTGGACGAAGACAGAGAATGATTGAATGGATGGGAGCGGAGTTGAGGCGTTCTGGACACCAGCTCATCCTTCTCACTTGCCGAGGTAGTGATTTCAGGGGTTTCGGGCATCACGACGATATTAGACAACACTGAACATGCTTTGGTACATTCCAGGATTGATTGGACTACCCAAGATTACATCAATACCTCACTTAGCATGATTTCTTTTTTTCCAGACAGAAGTCAATGGGACGATTATGAAAAAGAAAACGATTACATTCATAATGAAAGGTCCCAGCATTTTCTCCGAACTAAGATTCGCCCAGTCCCAATACCATACTAAGAACAACGACAGTAGTATTACAATGGGGAGGAGGATGACGGACCGCTTCGTTGGGGGGGTCGCCTCCACCCATTTCTCAATCTTGGCTTGCATAGACTCCTCGTCCATGATTACCACCTCTTGCCTATGCTAATATTAGTTTGGGTACCGTTGTATCGGGGTAAAGTATATACAATCTATCATTAATGAAATAATATGAGTAGAAGGAAATCTACAGAGTGGGGTTGAGGATATATTAAATGAAATTTTTGGATTTTTAATTCTTATTATCAGTATACTAGGCTTTCTGTCTATCCCTTACGTTCTATTCATCAAACCTGCCTACCAGAGAAAGGTGTTGAAAAAAGAATGGTGGCAGATACTGGGCCATGCTAAATCTGATCAAGACGAAACAGAATGAACTGTACGGTTTCAATTTCTAAACGCATGGGCTCCCCTTACGCTCGTATGTTATGGTTTCTATCTCTGCCAAATCTGTTTGCCCCAAATGCTTTACAGTAATAAAAATAGAAAACGACCCACAATTCGATTTTTGAACTTCTATGATTCCGTGAATGCGGCATTCCTTTGTGACCATGAAAATAGTCAAATTTTCTTGTCCAAAATAATATATAGTAAACTTGAGTATGAATATAAGTGCCGACAAACCCGAGTTTCCACATACCGGTTTTCCCAGTACCTCAATTGTTTAAAGATTCATGCTTTATTAGTGCGTTAGAGACATGTCTGATCTATGCAGAAGTAGTGTCAAAGAATTCTTCGCTTATTTATAAAAAGAATCATGACTTTGAGAAATGGACGTATGAAGAATTAAACAACGCGGCCCTTACTAAAAACGGTAAAATTCGAAACTATCCATCCGAGAAGAATCCAAGCAATAATTGGCATTCAAGTATTGTTCCAATAAACCATTTAACCATGCAAAAGTGCTTTCCTCCAGTGTTTGACGCCAACCGAATAGTAAAGATTTCTGATTGGGTTGAAAAATTCACTAGTTTCGAACTTACAGATCCAAAGGAACTAGATACTCTGTCATTAGGTGATTTGGAGGAACTATTGAGAGAGAACGGCCCGATTATTATTACGAATAATAGACCGTGGTCTTACAATACCGAAGGGGGAGAAGACTTCAATATTACAATGGGAAGGTTTCATCACGATTTTTCTAAGACCTGTGGGGAATCAACTATCAATATGGGAGGAATTGTTGGGAGCCTAGAAGAAGAAGAAGAAGGTGTAGGTCATGCCGCGACAATTGTCGGACTTTTTAGAGTAGGAACTAACGAATATTTAATCATCAATGATTCGCACAACAATGATGAAAGATTTCAAATCAAATTTGAGAACGTCAAAGATAAAGATTACCTAGATTACTCTGCAAGTTCTATTTTTGTTGTCCCATTGAATAATTTTCGCAATGAATATTTTCAGTATATTTCAATAAATTGGAAAAAAAGAAGCATAAAACTTCGGCAGAGAGATGGAGAATTTTGGAATAAGATTTTTGATTACTTTTATGATCATAAATAGAAAAACTCAGGTGATGTCATGGCTAAAAAAAACGAGTACGATCTAGATGATGACGGATGCACAATAACGCTCAAAGATTTGAAATTGAATTTACACCCATCGGTTTACCAGTATTTTACTGATACAAAGAATATCAAAATAGGAGATAGGGCAAGTGCCATAGAGAAGGCACTCAACGTAGGTCTTCTTGCTGCGCAACAGGGTAGATTATCACAGGCAATGAAATTATTCAACTCTGAAATGTCTGGTGAATATGATTTGCTTTCTACTCACATGGATGTACTGCAACACAAACTCGAGAAAGATAACAAATTCAAAACCGATTTAGAAGAAGATGTCGTAACTGCATTGATTTCACACTGCTCCATAATGGGTTATTCTGACGTTGTGGTGCCCACTGGAACTGCTGGTAAGGATGGTAACAAAACTGGTGATGCATTAGCTACGATAACAATAGACCAAACTAAGCAAACCAAGATAGCTATTGAGGTTAAGTTCGCAGCGACTTACTCAAAGGGTGAATTACAAAATGTCACCCAGGGACAAGTTAGACCAAGTCGGGATACCGTATATTCTCAAATTCTTGAAGCAAGATCTGTCCAAGATGGATCTTTGGGTATCTTTGTAATTGATGAACACCTCAACCCGTTTGATGGCCCCGGAATCCAGTATTATCCGGATATAAGAGGATTTATCGTCAAAGTAAATGTCCTCAATGGTGAATATGAAAATCTCTCTATGTGTTATGAAGTTGCACGGCAAATGGCAATTTCTGGTCGCTCCGAAGATGGAGTAGACATGGCACTGTTGCAATTTTTAGTGAATGATGTCTGCTCATTACTAGGTCGCCAGAAGTACATAAAAGATCAGGGAGCCAATATTATCAAATCAATCAAAACTAATCAAACCAAGACCCTCAAAGATGTTGAAAAAATACTCGTTACATTCGATACCGAGTTGAAGGGCCTTCAGGAAGCTATGGATTGGACACAAAAATGCCTAACTGGCCTTATTGAGACTGGGGAACTCAGTGCCAAAGACGCTTTCGAACTTTACACTCAAAAAGGTGCACAAATCGATTATGATGCGAAAAAGAAGCAGTTGGAAGCTTTCTATAAAGAATTGAAAGATGAATGAATTTTGTAATCATTCATCCGAATCCTTTTCTTCATTAATGCCGAATCTAGGATGTTTAACCTAAGTGTAAAGAAGTTTATAGATTCTAACTACATCATAATAATATGGCAAAATGGATTTTTCTCGCCATGGCTATATTTTCCGAAGTAGTTGCAACATCATCACTCAAATCAACAGAAGGTTTCACCAATTTAATTCCATCTGTAATTGTATTGGTAGGTTATAGTGCAGCATTTTACTTCCTATCACTAACCTTGAACGAGATACCCGTAGGTATATTGCATATGCCATTTGGTCAGGTGCAGGTATTGTTGAATTGCAATAGTAGCGATGATTTTTCACGAACAAAATTTAGATGCTGGAGCGATGATAGGAATGGGATTGATTATCTTAGGTATTATCGTAATGAGAACATACAGTACTATGATGTTAGAGTGAAATGGCACTAACCACTCTGAGTAACCACTGACTCAGAGCGAAGCAAAGGGTACCCTTTGATGGTATTTCGGAAGAATCTTAATCAACTCTAGACACGAGTAAACTATATGCGTTCGACATTATTGATAATGGGAATGATATTTTTCGTTGCCTGCATTGTATTTGTATATCTTTCATGGGCAGTTTTATCCTGTTTAGATTGGAATTGCTCTAACTAAGGGGTACCCATGCACTCATGAATGGGTCACTAAGGGTGGTCATCGAGTATTGGGGACCGGATGTTCTGTATGTGCAGATTCAGGTTATAATCCTTCAAAGATTGGATACCTATACATCCATTATTATTTTGAGGAGGGGGGGAAATGGTTGAAATGTGGAATTACGAATTATCCTATTGACAGAATTCGAAGCCTCAGAAGTAGTGCGAAAAAATTCAATATAGAAATAGTTGAATTAGAAATATACAAATTTGATGATGGAGGTATTCCTCCTCTTTGCGAAAAGGAATTATTGGATATGACTGAGATTAGGTATGAATCTAATTATAATATTGATGGTAAAAGTGAGTTTTTCAAATATGAGGCTCTTGATTGGATAAAGAAATTTATAGAAAAATTGTAAACTTAAAACTTCTCAACATATTTCGAATTTACACCTGAGCGATGGATATTCACTTCTCAGAGTCAAGACTATGCAAATGAAGCATAATAATTTCCCTGAGTCTCCGCCCTCTCGACATGCCTATATTGCCTTTATCTGCATATATTTCCCTGTTATGATCATCAAGCATCTTCCAAATAGAGTTAGGTAGAGTGATTGACTTTTGACTTGTTTCGGAACAGTCTTCACAAACAATCTCAACATTTTCTGAGCCACTGCCACCGGCAGACCTTGGTAATTTATGGTGTAAATTTAATTCATGTAGAGGTAAACGATACAACGCTTCGCGATTGTTTGAATCAATACCTGCCAGTCTTCTCTTCCGGAAATTGGCATCTGGCCCTTGATTTTTGATCCAAAGCTCTTCTTTGCACACTGCACAACAATACTTCTGTTCCCGAATAAGGTCGACTGTTTCCATTGTAGATAATGATGGTCTGCCTTTACTCATTGATTGTATCGAATCATGGTAATCAATTAAAACTATTGTCGAAAACTCGGACAGAGACGTTATTGAAAATCGAAACAAATACGAACAAGGTTGATAAAGAAGTTCCTGCCCTCAGTAAAACGTCAACCAACAGTTATAGACAGAAGGAGAGATTAAAATATGAGAAGAAAAGAGAAGCAGTGCTGCGTTTATTGTGGCTCAGGGAGAAAAATTGAGGGCGAGCACGTGAGGGCTAGAAGTAGGGGTGGGGTTACCACTAAGCCGGCTTGTCAAAGATGTAATAGGCAAAAGGGCCCCAAAACACTAAGGAATTTTCTAATATGGACCAAACACAATAATCCATATCGCTGGAAGAGAATAGTATCTTGGAATAAAGGGAAAAGATCCCAAATTGCCAAGCAAGTTCGTACAATTAGAAATTAAGATAAGAGAATATCTTAGTCAAGAAAAAGAATAAGATGTTCAGATGAAATATTAAAATATAGTGGTAGACATGGTTGAAGAAGAAACTGAAGAAGAAATTGAAGAAGGAAATATAGAAATAATTGAACGAATAGAAGATTCATATTTATGTTATAATTGTAAGTCAGAAATCTATCTTTGCTCGCACGCCTATTGGTTGTGTCATACTTGCGATAGTCATGCTGATCCTGCGCGATTCGAATCTTATCCAGATGGTGGATTGGCACCTGGTGGGGTAGCCACTCTTCTCTCAGGGATTAAGAATACAAGATTTAATCCCTTGAAATTAGAACATTCAGATGGAAGTAATGTTAGATGGCTTAATAGATTTGATTGGAGAGATGGAAGATGTAAGATTTGGGGGATTAAGGCTGATCTATACTCATCAGACCCTTTGGTTGACCAAATATTTCATCACTCCCCCGTTTTTCTCCTACCATATAACCATACTATTAGACTTGAAAGAAGATTGGAAGGAAAATTCTTTCCACCTATAGTAAGTTTAAATGGTCGAGGATTTGTTTCTAGAAGGTGGAATTATCTAGTTCGACCTGCCGAATGGAGGAATTCTGGTTTTTGGCAGGGAAGAGAAAAAAATCTGTTGAATTCAATGGAAGAATTAGAATATAGATTGTTCGCGAATGACAATAAAAGTAACGTGGTAGCGATGTTGGTTTTCGGGTCGGGTAAGTATTCAGACATATCGTGGCTGTCGAGGGCACTTCATGCTAGTTATAGTAGAATCACTGACATTCTTGTGTTTTATGTAGATGAAGATGATTTTAATGATATACCTAAGAAGGACATATCTCAAAGTGATGAAC
>ENA-OREN01003918-OREN01003918.1-marine-metagenome-genome-assembly--contig:-NODE-3918-length-13389-cov-14.447566_pt1 | contig 13389 bp, 13 predicted proteins | sample MGYA00248624_ERZ508555 | MGnify/ENA primary metagenome ERZ508555 (study PRJEB26222, sample SAMN06267773) | marine metagenome | isolation source: Saanich Inlet, British Columbia, Canada | place...
ATAAACCTGATGAATAACCATAATAAAGGGGCTTTTCTCCAAACCTATCACGAGACAATATCAGTTTTCTTTTTTTAACATCCCATAATGCTATAGCAAACATCCCTACTATTTTTTTAAACGTTTTTTCTACTCCCCATGTATCAAAACAAGCAAGTAAAGTTTCAGTGTCAGAGCCTCCTTTCCATATAAATTCATTCTTTATTTTTTGCAACTCTTTTCGTAAAGATTGATGATTGTATATTTCGCCATTAAAGATAATTATATAACGACCAGATAGCGACACCATAGGCTGATGCCCAGCAACTGTTAAATCTAAGATTGAAAGTCTAGTATGCCCCAATACCACACCTGATGATAAGTCTGACCAGACTCCGCTATCATTAGGCCCTCGATGACGTAATGTTGATAATGCGTTATTCATCAATGAATTAACATTATTAGGTAGGTTTGATGAGAGTACTCCAAATATTCCACACATTATTTACTCATGTTTATTTAAATATAAGCTTATATCATTCATGCTATTAAATGATACTGTATCAAGCTCTGTTGCAATCTTTAGAGCATCCACTTTGTAACCACATAAAACCAAATATTCAATAATATACAAAAACCCGTGTTCGCCAGTATGAGAGCCCCACTTTTCTGTTAAATCTTTGCGTAATGCATTGAATACAATGTCTTTTTTAAATAAAAACAATCCAATATCTCTTTCTCCACCTTGGGGACAAGTAAAACCACTTTCTCTAGTCTCTAACACTTTAGAAACATTATCTTCTTTGTCACGAAAAACCACAGTATACGCAGAGTTAACATCCTTAGTGACAAATGAAAAGTCACTATTATGGTCAAAATAATATTGCACTAAATTAGAAACTGTATCTGTTTGAATAAAAGGAATGTCTCCCCATGCTAAAATAACATGCTTTACATCAGGCTGTTTGAAATACAAAATAGCATCTCCCATACCCTTTTGTTCGTCTTGAACAATAAGTTCTGCACTAAGACTATATCTTTGTAAGCACTTTTTTACCAAATTTAGTCCATCTTTGCTAACAATTACTGCGGGACTTCTATCATAAGGAGAAAACAACTTAATAAGGCGTATTAATATTGGAATACCCTGAACAGGAAATAATGTTTTTGGGTATGTTAATCCTGACCTAGTTCCTTTGCCAGCGGCAACAATTAACACCCTTGTATTATCCATTAAAGTCCTTGCCAATCTTGCCCAATAATCCTCTATAAATAGCATTATAAAAAATTCTACAATCTTTCCCTATTAAATATGAAAAAAAACTTGACAACCCATTCCTAGAAGCAATTCTAGATAAGGCGATAACAATTGTGGAAATATCTCGAACAAGAAAAAATCTATATTGTTTACGATTTAATATAATAGTGTTCTTAATAAAATAATAAAACTTTAGTTTTGACCATGACCGTTTTGAAACATCTGGATGATAATGAAAAGCCGATAAGATTGACCTAACCTCGCCAATTGAACTCAACCGATTAAAATAATCAACTTCTTCTCCAGCAATGAAGTACATATCATTAATTGCTCCTATACTGTCAATAGAAGAAATCGGTATAAGGGCACCATTAAAAAAATGTGCAAAAGGAAAGCTATTTCTATTAGATATTTTCTTTAATTTATCCAATTTTCTTATTTTTCTTTTAAATGAAAATAAAACAGGTGATAAATTTTTATCAAGAACCGGAAAAGGAAAAACAAACTTATTATTGTCATTTTCGTTTAAAACAACAGATGACACAGCTGAAATACCAGGTGATAAATTTTCTTCTAAAATTCTCAATGCATCAACATCAGGAAAACCATCGTCATCCATTAACCAAACAGCATCAAAATCTTCATCAAGTGCAACTTGTATACAGCGCTTCCATCCACCAGCAGAGCCGAGATTGTCTTGTTTAATTGAGCGCACACCCCTTTCCTCTAGCGTGGCTTGTGTATCATCTGTACTGCCATTATCGATCACAACTATAGAATCAGGCATTCGTGATTGATTATTAATATGATCGATACATCTTGCTAGCAAATCCTTGCGATTATGGGTTACTATCGCTGCTAATATTTTAATTGTTTTCATTTTCATAGAAATTGCTCAAACAATAATCTCTCAACTTTTTAATAGGTTATTAATTTCTGTAAATTGTACATTGAATTAAGTACTAATACTTCTTACGCCCTACCGCTACCCAATACGGTTTTGAACGTGAAAACCGGATATTATAAAAACCTGCATTTTCCATCATTTTTTCAATCTCTATTTTTGAAAATCTTTTCTCTAATGGTGTGCCAAACCTATCTCTAGAATCTGTACACATCGTATAAAAAGACTTATCACGATAATAAGATAATGGAAAATTATCAACACTAAAGCCAGTAATGCTTAGTAATTTTGCCAACCTAGCAAAGGGATAATAAACTGTTGCAGCAATAATATTTGACATGAAAAACTTCAATGTTGGGGGCATTCTATTAATAATACCTCTTGCTAATTCTGAGATTTTCCATATTTGCTTATACCATATTGGCTTGTTATCAAATGCATAGTAAAGATACAATAAAAAAGGTGCATCTTTTTTTAAGAGCACAGAACATGACGAAATTGCTGAAGCAGTGTCTGGCAAATGATGAAGAACGCCTAATGAATAACCAAAATCACAAGAGTCAGATTCTAAATTTGATTGATCGACACTAGCCACCTGGTACTCAATGTTATCATAACTTTTTAAATTTTCTTTTGCTACATTTATTGCATCTAAACTAGCATCTATACAAAATATTTTTTTTACTTTAGGTGCAATAACTGCAGCCCACCTACCACTACCACAACCCATATCAAAACCAATTGAGTCAGTGTTAATCAAATCAAATGGAAAAATTGAAAAATAATCACCAAAAATCTCTCCTCTTTCTTTTTCATCGAGCCTATCTTGACTCATTCTAGTCCATTCATCACCAAAACTTTCGACTGTTTTATTATCTTGATTTAACATACTACTCACACCTTAATTAAACTAATTACGTATATTAACAATCACAGCATCTAAGAGAATTCATTATCTAAAAAATACCTGATTTAGATTGCACAAGGCTTCTTCCTCATAAGGACCCTTAAATCAGCACAATGCTTATATTCGCTCCCTAAATTTGCATAACTCACAGACCATTTAGGCCCAACCGCCTCAATCGATTTTAATTCAAACGAGAAAATTGATGCTAAATTAATAAACGTCTTTTTTGAAAACATATATGTATGAGGAGTATGAGACATTACATTAAGCGTATTAAAATTAGCTATGTTTGGAACTTCAATAAACAAGTACCCTTCATTATTTATTTGTTTTGAAATTTGTTCCATAATCAAAAACAAGTCATGCACATGTTCGATCGAGTGTGCAGAAAATATTAAATCAGCACTGGAAGGGGCGCTAATAGAATCATAGTATTTAATATCTAACGATTTTGCTATTAAACCTGTTTGATTAGATTTATCCACAGCACACACACTGGAAGGAGTTAAAGTTTTGCTAAAAACTAATGATGCAGAGCAATCTCCAGCCCCAAAATCGATCACTGAATTATATATACACCCGTTCTTTTCTATCCATTCAATTCTTTCTTTTGCCAGTCTCAGGTTGTCATCTGTAATCTCCAGCTTATTATACGAAGTTTCATGACTTACTCTGTTTTTCCAATAAAAATCATAATAATACCTATCAAGTTCTGATTCAGAAAATTTTGGATCGACAAAGCCTGTTAAGCATGACATACAGTAATTCACCTTACGATCAGAAAAATATTTTTTATTAATTTCTATTGAATGATAAAAACCAGAAAAACTTTTACTAAAATAGCGCAGAATTGAAACAAGCATATTTGGTAAAAAATATCCAATATTTCTCATATAACTAGAGCTATTATAGTTAAGATAATTAACTTTTTTTAAATCACTACTACCACATACAAAACATCTGTTGATATTTTTTAACATTTTTTACAACCCTTGCCTTGTGAAATTAACTCTACCAATGTGGAAAAGCTTTGTTTCCTTACATCAATTACAGAAATATCTGCACGTTTTGCAGCCTCCACGCCATTATCAGAATCCTCAAATATTAAACAGTCTGATTTCTCATAACCTGAAAGTTTTACAGCCAATAAAAATCCAGATGGGTTAGGTTTTGAGCAGTCTACATTATCTGCGCAAATAAATGGATCAAAATAGTCTTTATATCCGAGCTTACCTAGTGCAATTGATACTGTGGCATTAGATCCAGATGTAACTATCCCAAGTTGAAATCTATCTTTGGCCCAATGAATAAACTCATCAACTCCAGGAATTGGCTCTAACATTGTACCAATCATATTTCGTGCAATTTTTTGCTTTTCCAAAACAAAAAATTCTATCTCTTTATGGCTTAGTTTTACATTACTATTTTTTAAACATTCACAAATTGCATCTCGTGTTTTCATTCCTGCAATACTGGAATAATCTACGATAAGCCCCAATGGATTTAGTATTTGAGAAAATGCTTTAGCATGAAATTTACTTGTATTTGCCAATGTTCCATCAAAGTCAAAAATTAATAATTTTTTTCTAATTAATAATTTTTCATACTCATCATTAGAATCCATACTACTTATAAAGATAAATTATTACTATATAAATTTAATATTGTTTCAACAACTTTATCTCCATTGTGCTTTCCAGGATTAGAATGAGATTCAAAATCATCTATTATTATTGGTACAGAAATATTATTAATCTTATCATCGCACTCAACATACGTTTCATCCGCCTTGGCCTTCATGGTACTATTATTAATCAATACTACATCGAACAACTCATTCATATCATAAGACCTCTTATCAGATAAATTTAAATAACGATATGCGCCATAGATATAATCCGAAGCCTTGTATCTTGGTGTCTCATAGTCTGCCCCAATGTTAGTAATAAAGACCTTATATGCTGAATGATTATCTGCAATAACCTGTGACAATCCAGTAGTTATGTAGGTAGGATATAGTGAAGAATGTTGTGTACCTGAAGAATATATAATAATATCTGCCTGTTGCAATGCCAACTTAACACCTGATGAAATTCTAACATAACAATTGTGCTTTTCTAAATAACGACTTTTGTCATCATTACTTAAATTTTCAAAATTATCTTTTTTAAGATTTTTATCTAGTAAATAAATACGATCTATACGTACATTAGATCTCAACTCTACGATTTCAGCTTCTGAATATAATATTTTTCCATTTTCACGCTGTGCTACTAATTTTTTGTTTTCTATACTTGTTGGCAGAACAGTGCCACGTAATTTAAACAAACGATCAATAGCAATTGTAGCCTGTTCAATATTGCGGTTACATGCCAAAAATGCGCCAGCATATATGCAATTCATAATGGAACAATCAGAGAAATCAAAAAACCTGTCTTCAGCATATTCAATAATTTCAAGTCCTGACAGAAATTCATTAATAAATATCTTTAAAGTTTCTTTAACCTTCTTGTTTTTCAAACTAATGCCAACTAAATCATCTGTCTTTCCACTTGCAAATGAATGCAATTTAGAGAATACTTTATTTCTGTGAATATTCTTTGAAAATCTATATTGAAATAAGTTTAAATTATTTTTATAGTCATTATCGTCAACTGGCAACATCAATTCTTGAACTTTGCGAATATCAGAAGGACCAAGCATTCCAAAAAATTTACGAATTTCTCCCGTTGACTTGCCATCGTCATAAGCATTAACAACGGAAGTTACATTCAGACCTTGCGTTCCTAACAAACATGGAATCATTGATGAGGCTCCGCGCCCGCCATTTAAAATAACAACATTAATCATTAACAACTCTCTAACATTAGTTTTTCATAAACAGATTTATATTTTTCATTAGCCAAATCTAACCCAAGAATAGGAAAGGATGCGTTACGAAGACGACTACCACCTTTTGCACTAATTTCCTCTAGCTCATTAGACGCCTTTATCAAATCTTGATCAGAAAATGGATCTACAATCTTACCACCATCTAACTGATTAATAATTTTTGCAACATCGCCCACTCCATCATTAGCTATAACTGGAATACCAGCAGAAAAACATTCGGCCATCTTTGTAGGTGACGCCGCCATTCTTGCGTAAGATGGAAGAATAAAGCTTACCATTATATCCATTGCTGGAATAAATGTTGGAACTTCGTTTCGTTTTGCGGATACAATGTGGACTAAATTATACAAATCATTTGGTAAATTATCTCTAATTAAATTTTCTAATTCTGAAACATCATTTGTAACAAATAATATATGACAATCTGACCGCACAGTAGTCACTATTTTGAAAAAATATAGGAGTCGGTCCAAAAGATACATATTACCAACAGATCCAAGATAACCGATAACGAATGTTTTTTTTGGAATGTTGGCCAAATTTTTAGCTTTATTTTTTAGGTATTTATCTGAAAGAATAAAGTGATTAAAATCTGCACAGCAAGGGATAGTAGTTACTCTGGATAAGCTTTTTACACCCAGACTTACAACCTCATTAACCACTTTGTCCGTTAACACAACTACATGATCAGCATTAAAAAGTATTTTTTTTTCTATGCGCTTAAAATAATTATACTGAATACGATGGAATGAAAAATTTAAATCCCAACCGCCTTTATCTAAACGCTCATCAACCCACAAACCGCGAAAATCAAATAACAACTTAATGCCGAATATTTTTTTAATAAAGTAAGCTACTTGCGCAGACAGGTGCCCTCTAGCATGAACGATATTAACTTTATGCCTATAAGATAAGAAAATTGCCATTAAGTACATTTTAGATAAATCCCATGCCTTACCAAAAATACCAAAACCTTTTGTGAATCGTACAGGGGTCCATGCTATCGCATAAGGCTTAATGTCTTCCTTAATAAAACTGCCGGAAGAATCGATCCTATCTGGTTTTTCAAAACTTAATACAATTATATTGTCTTGATGTTTTGAAATCCCCTTAAGATATGGGATAATTTGACTTGATCCTAATGGATCAGTTAAGCCGTCGTAGCTAATATATAAAACAGTCATTAATTTATCAAAAAATAATCTAAATATTCCTGAGATATTTTAACAAGAGAAAAGTCTTGTGCTCTGTTGATTAATAAGTTAGCATCAAATGATTGTTGTAAACTTTCACTTATGGCAGTGGTAAGTGCATCACAATCATCTATTGGTACTAATCTACCATAAATACCGCCATCAAGAATCTCAGATGGCCCGCCAGAATCAGTACTAACTACCGGAACACCGCATTCAAGAGCTTCAACTATTACATTACCAAAACCCTCCCAAAGTGAAGATAAAACAAATAAATCTGCACTTTTATACCAAGGATAGGGGTCTAAAAAAAAACCAGGCATCGACACGTGATTCTCCAAACCCAGTTTTATTACCAACGCCTCAAGATTAGATCTTTGATCGCCATCACCAAGAATTATTAGTTTTGCATTATACTTTTTTGCTATATATGAAAATGACTTAATAAGGGATTTGTGATTTTTTTCAAATTTTAAAGTTCCAACAGAAAGAATATGGTAATCATAGCCTTTGCCCCAAAGTTTATAATTATGCTTATCGCTTGAATGTAAAGGTATGCCCAATGCAGCAGGGTTGTTAATAACCTTCACATCACAAGAAGAAAATTTTCCAAGATCGCATAAATCACTTCTAACACTACGCGATACTGCTATAATTCCAGTAGCAAACGGATAAGTAACTTTCAATGACAAACCAACTAGCCGATATGGTAGAAATAGTTCGTTAACCGCAGAAATTCCGAGAATTACATGATCACTTAAGAAGAGCTTTCCTTTTTTCCCACTTAAAATCCAAGCTAAGGTCGTTATTGATGTCATTGGCCACATTGCAGATAACACAATATCTGGCTTGTTAATTCTTAAGTATTTTCTAATTGGTAAAACAAAATTTCTTATTCTATCAACTTCAGGACTTAAAACTTTACTCTTATTAGGCAAAATAGAAAGCAACTCACCTTGTTTTTTCATTAGAAAGAACTCAACCAAATACCCATGTTTTATCCATTCTTTTGCAAGATTTACATGGAGCCTCTCAGCCCCACCACCACGTAAATCAGGCAATATTATAGAAATTTTCACAATACAATATTAGCCTTAAATAAACATCTAGTTATATTACCAATTACAATCATTTTTATGGCCTATCGATATTTTATTAAATTTTATCAAGATATACTCTGACATTGAGATAGGAATAAAAATAAGAATTAGAGAGATTAAAACTTTTAAATTTAACAAATATAACGGATATATTTTTATAGATTCAATTATTGATTTCTTGGCGTTATCCATATCTAGCATCGTAATAAATTTTAATCCAAATGATAGATAATCTCTCGACACCCTTTTATTAACAAGTCGACCACCTCTTGATTTTGCATTGTCAGATAACAGAACCTTTGTGTGAAAATCTTGTACCCGTTTATATACAGAGTGCACGTTTTTAGCATCATTATTTTCATGCTCTCTCATTACAACTAGATAATCATCCACAAAATCAAAGTTAACATATTGACTCATAACAAGAAAATCATATTCTGAACCTGTATAAGAATTATTTACACCGATTATGTCATAACAATATTTTTTTACAAGAGGGGAAATAGGAATAACAACATCACCTTTTAATAAACACTCTTTAAATATGTATCCACGTACCTCATGCATCTTCCATCTAACTAATTTTTTAATTTTTTCAAGATAACGAAATCCATGACAGTATATTACTCCAACTGAACTATGTGATTTATCAAATAAATCAACTTGTTTTTCTATTTTTGTTGACAAATACCAATCATCTGCATACAGTACACTTATATATTCTCCACTAGATTTAGTAATCCCAATTCCAACAGCAGATTTATCTCCATCTCCAGGAGGGATATTATTTTCAAGTTGAATTATCTTCAATCTAACATCGTAAGAAAATTTATTAATTTTTACTAAGCTGTCATCTGTAGACCCATTATCAATTACAATAATTTCAATGTTTTTATATGTTTGATTTAATACACTCTTCACGCATTGTTCAATATATTGACCATAATTATAACACGGAATTATGATTGACACTAAGGGGCTTGTATTTTCGTTATGCATTAGCAGACAAATTAACTTCTTGAATAATGCCTTCTAGCGAAGTATTTTTAGGATTATATCCCATACTCTTTGCCGCTTTATTCACCGAATAGTAATTTAACTTAGCACCCGTTGCATTAACAATATCAATATCCTTACCAACCTCATATTTCAATCCAAACTTACTACCAAATTCAGATAATAAATCAAATTTTGAAACAGGTGATTTTGTATAGCAATCTAACGCTATATTTATTGGCTTAAAATCAATAATTGCTCGTATTAAATTATAAAAATCCGGTGGTGTAATAAAATCCCTCGCAATATTTTCTGAAGATGTCTTAAACACTTCTTTGTTCTTTATCGCATAAACAATGTCTGTAATCAGGAATCTAGCATTCATACTCTGTGTATGGCTGAAATAATTAAACACTCTGACATCAACAATAAATAAGCTAGGTAATGACCGATGTTTAGCCTCTACATATAGTTTAGCAATTGCATACCATTCAGTCGAAGTAAGGTTGTTAATATCGACCGTTGCTAGAGTGTCTTTATTTACTGGGTCTTTATAATCGCCACCATAAACTGCGCCACTACTCAAGAATATATATTTAGTTTCTTTATTGCATTTGAGATATTCAAGCGCCATTTCATCATATTGCTCGGTTATTTTAAAAATATTATTACCCATCTCTTGAGCTTTGGCAGGATCACCAATACCTACAAAATTAATAATGACATCATATTTCTGATTATTATTAAAGCTAGAGTATTCCTGAACTTGGCAGCTCTCATTCAAATTTTTATTATTTATCCATTTTTCTAATAACTCTACCTTGCGGACAAAAAGTGAAAAGTCATAATTTTTTTTCTTTGAAAAAGACAAAAGCAAGTCTTTTGCTATTTGACTATTTGCGCCAAGAATTGCTATTTTCATGATGCATTCCATTCTAGAATTAAATCTACTATGAATTTTTTAGAAATCCCAATAGATTTTCTTAGGTACTCTTGCGAACCAACCACTGATACATAATCATCTTTAATTCCTAGCATTTTCATTCTTGGTGGAAAGTTACCTAGCTCTAGACAAGCCTCAAGGACTGCGGAACCCATTCCTCCAGTAATATTACCCTCCTCAAGTGTAACTAAGCCTTTTGAATTATTAATGCATTCTTGAATTAATATACTATCAATCGGTTTAATAGTATGCATGCTAACAACTTTACAACTAATATTGTCTTTATCTAAATCATATGCAGCAGATAAGGCCTCTTCTGTTATACCGCCACAAGCGATAATTGTGTAATCTGTGCCATCTTTCAATATATTTCCTTTTCCTATTTCAAAATCTGTCCCTAGACCTTGACTATTTTGTACCTTACTTTTGTCTAGACGTAAATAACAAACGCTTTTATGCTTTGCAATATTAATAGTAGCAAAATATGCTTCATCTTCTGTTGAAGGAGAGATCACTGTTGTTCCTGGAAGTGCCCTCATAATTGCAATGTCTTCTGTTGCATGATGTGACATTCCCAGCGCGCCATAACTAAACCCAGCTCCCATACAAATTATATTTATATTTAGTTTATGATAACAGGCATCATTTCTGATTTGCTCCAAACATCTCAATGTTGGAAAATTTCCTATGGAGTAAACAAAAACTACCTTCCCTTCTAATGCCAGCCCTGATGCTACACCAATCATATTTTGTTCAGCAATACCTATATTGATAAACTGATTAGGAAATTGTTTAGCAAAGTCTTCAAAAAGACCAAAACCCAAATCTCCAGTGATAAGGACAACATCTTTATTGTTATCAGCAAGTTCAACAAGAGCTCGTATCATTGAACCTCTCATCTTATAACTTTCCTAACTCACTAATTGCTTGATCAAATCGGCTATCTTTTGGTGTTTTATAATGCCATTCAATACTATTCTCCATATATGAAACACCCTTGCCTTTGACTGTGTTGGCTATTATGCATAAAGGTTTTTTAGAATGCTTAATGAGGGCATCTTCAAGAGCAGCATGACTATGTCCATCCAATTCTTGAACATGCCATCCAAACGATCTAATTTTTTCTGCTAAGGGCTCTAAAGCAAGTGTATTCTCTGTTGTATCCATACTTTGTAGACTATTCCTATCTATTACCACACATAAATTATTTAGATTTCTATGAGCTGAAAACATAAACGCTTCCCAATTCGAACCTTCATCAAGTTCACCATCACCCAATATGGTAAATACTCTGTAATCCAAGTCATCTAATTTGGCCCTTAATGCCATGCCTGCTGCTACAGGAAGGCCGTGCCCTAATGCTCCAGTAGAAAATTCCACACCAGAAATACCCTTATGTGAAACATGTCCACTAAACTTAGAGCCATCTTGGCAATGATCTAATAATTCCGACTTATCAAAAAAACCAACTTCTGCCAAAGTAGCGTAGACTCCTGCTCCAGCATGCCCTTTGCTTAAAATAAACCTATCTCGCGCTTCCAATTTTGGATTGTTAATATCATAATTCATAACTCTTCCATATAGAACAGCCAAAATATCCACTATAGAGAGTACAGATCCTATATGTGAACTCTCCCCTTTATTTACCATTCTAACAACGTTCAGGCGAACCGCGCGTGCCAACTTCTTGGTATCTATACTGCCCACTTTAAAAACCTACTCCAAAAAAAAATTCTAGCTTTTCAGTTATGTAATCTAGCTGCTCATTCCCCAATCCTGGGTAGATGCCTAGCCATAATGTTTGATTCATGGTTATATCAGTATTAACTAATTCACCAACAACTCGATATTCAATACCTTTAAAATATGGCTGTTTGATTAGGTTCCCAGCAAACAACAAACGTGTGCCGATTTTATTTTGATCTAAATATTTAATTAGATCCAACCTATTTATCCCAGCATTGTCCTTTAGTGTAATTGGAAAGCCAAACCATGAGGGTATTGAATTCTTTGTTGGCTTGGTTAATTCAATAAAATCTGTAAGCGTTGATAGTCTATTACTCAAATAATCAAAATTAGAATTTCTTTTTTTAATAAATTCGGGCAAACGCTTTAATTGCGCCAATCCACAAGCTGCCTGCATATCACTAATTTTTAGGTTATAGCCAAGATGTGAATAAGTGTATTTATGATCGTAACCTTGGGGCAAATCACCTAATTGCTGCTCAAATCGCTTTTCACATGTGTTATCACAGCCGGGGTTGCAATAACAATCCCTGCCCCAATCTCTAAAAGATTCAGCAATGGTTATTAACTCTGAGTTATTAGTAAAAACAGCGCCACCTTCACCCATGGTAATATGATGTGCTGGATAAAAACTACAAGTGGCAATATCGCCAAATGTACCTACATGTTTTCCATTATATTTTGCACCCAGAGCATCGCAACAATCTTCAACCAACCAAAGATTGTATTTATCACACAGTGCTTTTACTTTTTCAAGGTTGTATGGGTTTCCCAGAGTGTGAGCCAGCATAATTGCTTTGGTCTTTGGTGTGATTGCTGCCTCAATTAGATCGGCATTAACATTGTGTGTAGTTAAATCAATATCAACAAATACTGGAACAGCGCCGAACTGAACGATTGGATTAACCGTGGTAGGAAACCCTGCAGCAACACCAATTACCTCATCGCCTCTTTTAATAGCTCTATCGCCTAATTTAGGAGAAGTTAAAGTAGCAAAAGCAACCAAATTAGCAGATGATCCTGAATTAACAGTAATTAGAGATTTAATACCAATAAACTCAGATAATGCCTTTTCAAAATTTCTATTAAAACGCCCAGTAGTTAACCATCCATCTAACGAGGCATCAACCATATATTGCAATTCTGTTGCACCTATTACCTTTCCAGATGGAGGTACAATGCTTCTACCTGGTTTAAATGCTTTCTCTACGTATTTTAAGTCTGCATACTCCTGAACAAGCCCTGAAATTTCTAATCTTAACTCTTCAGCAGTTTTCATTATTTAAATCTTTCATATATTCATTAATTTGAGTTAGGCATAATTCTCTATATTTATCGTCTGTATCTTTTAATTTATGCCACTCTACAATGCTCAAAAGTGCTTGACTTAAATTCCATCTTGGGTACCAATTAAGCTTCATATGTGCCTTAGAGCAGTCTAATTTAAGATAGTTTGCCTCATGTGGTAGAT
>ENA-OREN01003923-OREN01003923.1-marine-metagenome-genome-assembly--contig:-NODE-3923-length-13382-cov-5.456821_pt1 | contig 13382 bp, 10 predicted proteins | sample MGYA00248624_ERZ508555 | MGnify/ENA primary metagenome ERZ508555 (study PRJEB26222, sample SAMN06267773) | marine metagenome | isolation source: Saanich Inlet, British Columbia, Canada | place...
GGATCAACGCAATCTGGCGATAGTGCAATATGTGTAAAACCAAACCAGGCGGCAGATCGAAATAAGGTTCCCATATTGCCAGGATCGGACACTTGATACAGGTAGAGCCATTTATGTTGGTTTACATCGGGATTGCCTATAGGCGGGAAATTGCAGACGGCAGCAATACCGGCAGGTGATTGTGTAAATGAAATTTTTTCTAATTGTTTTGTAAGTATCTGTTCAAGCGACAATCCAGCTTTCTCTATCTTTTGAATGAGTACTGGATTTTCATTTTTGAAGGAATCTGTGTAATACACATTTTCCATTTTTGCTCCAAATTCCAGTGCAGATTCAACTAACCGTTTTCCTTCAATAAAAAATTGGCTATGTTCCCTGCGGTACTTTCCCCGTTCAAGAGACTGAATTTGTTTAATGGTGTTATTTGTCATATTTGTTTTGCAAGTGGCTACGGGTAAAACATATTTTCTTCATGCCATGCATAAAGATCACAGTAGAAGAATTTAAGGACGTGGAGTAATTTTTAAGGTATTAATAAAAACAGGAATAATAAAATCGTTATGAAAATTGACTTACAAAATAAGAATATCCTCGTTACGGGGGCGAGCCGTGGCATAGGCGCGGCTATTGCAAAGGAATTAGGTAAATCTGGTGCAAGAGTTGCAATACATTATAATAAGGAAAAAGAAACAGCGGAAGATGTGGCACAGAACAGCGGTAATGGTTCAAAAATATTTAAGGCTAATTTGCAGGACCCGGCTAACTGTGAGAAGTTATTTAAAGATGTTTTAGAAGAATTTGGTCATCTTGATGCTATTATAAATAATGCAGGTACTGCAATCGTGTCACCCCTGGATAGCGAAAACTGGGTTAAGGAATGGGATGAAACAATTGCTATTAACTTAAGAGCAGTGGGTATTCTTTGCAACTTGGCCATTCAGCACTTTAAAACCAGACAATCTGGAAGAATAATAAACATCGCTTCCCGGGCAGCTTTTAGAGGAGACACTGCAGAATTTTTAGCCTATGCAGCGTCAAAAGGCGGTGTTGTTTCTTTAAGTAGATCAATAGCAAGAGCATTTGGTAAAGATGGTATTACCTGTTTTGTGGTTGCTCCCGGCTGGGTTAAAACCGATATGGCAGAAGATTCAATTAAGGAATATGGAGAAGAATTTATTTTACGGGGGAATTCACTTGATAGACTTACTGAACCAAAGGATATTGCGCCGATTGTTACATTATTAGCAAGTGGGTTGGCTGATCATGCCACGGGAACATCAATAGATATCAATGCTGCAAGCTATGTCCATTAAATACAGGACCAATTACAATACCCTATATATGTTTAACTTTCAACACTAACAACAAAGGAGAATTCATGTTATTTCATGCAACCCATAAGCACAGTTACCAAACTTGCCACGCTCACGATGAAGCACGGAAGGCCAAAATTATGCAGGCAGTAGAGGCATCCGCTGAAATCGGTATTAAGATTCATGGTATTTATGTAGACCCTCCGGGTCATGTTGGATATTTTGTTCTGGAAGCAGACACCATGGAGCAGGTTGTGCAGTTTTTTGATCCTATGCTGGAACTGGGGGATACAGATATCCATCCAGTTATGAGCATGGAAGCTGCCCTTGATGCATTAAAACAAGACTAGCTCAATTAATGAAATGACCCCACTATTTTGTGGGGTTATTTTATTATATCACCACATCTCCAAGAGCAACGCTATACATTCATATTGAACCATAATGATAAATAAGATTTTACACATATTTCTTTTCCTTCATTTTCCACTGTTTGTAATATCCTGTTCATCTGATGATAGTCAGGTGAACAAAGATGCCATTGGCATGGAAAATCTGATCGGGGTGAACTTTACCCAGAGTGAGCGGGATACGCTCTTGCCGGGTCTTAAGGTATTGAAAGATCAATATGACACCCTGCGTACAGTGGCGCTGGATAACAGTGTTCCCGTACCGCTCTATTTTGATCCTCGGCTCCCGGGACAGGCATTGCCCACAGGAAAGGACACGTATCTTTTTCAGGAATTTCCTACCAAACAACCAGAGAATATTGAAGAGTGTGCTTTTTATACCATTGGCCAACTGGCGCACCTGATCCGCACAAGGCAGGTTACGTCTTTGGAACTGACTACCATGTATCTGGAGCGCCTGAAGCGCCACGGTCCCACGCTAGAATGTGTGGTAACACTCACAGAACAATTGGCTTTAAAGCAGGCCCGCAGGGCTGATAAAAATATTAAGGCCGGACGCTACCTGGGCCCGCTCCACGGCATTCCTTATGGAGCAAAAGATTTGTTAGCTGTTCCAGGTTACAAAACAACTTGGGGCGCCATGACCCATAAGGATCAGGTATTGGATGAGCCTGCAACTGTAGTCCAAAAACTTGAAGACGCCGGCGCTGTTCTGGTAGCCAAGCTGACCCTGGGCGCACTTGCCTGGGGCGATGTCTGGTATGGCGGCAAGACCCGCAACCCCTGGAACACAGAGCAGGGATCCAGCGGCAGTTCTGCCGGACCGGGATCCGCAACCGCAGCGGGGCTGGTGGCCTTTGCCATTGGCTCAGAAACCTGGGGCTCCATTGTGTCGCCTGCCAACAGAAATGGTGTAACGGGACTGCGGCCTACATTTGGAACCGTGAGCAAGTCAGGCGCTATGGCTTTGGCCTGGTCCATGGATAAACTGGGCCCCATGTGCCGCTCTGTGGATGACTGTGCCCTGGTTTACAGTGTGATAAAAGGAACCGATGGTAAGGATCTTTCTGTGGTGGATGTGCCTTTCCAGGTGCCCACCAAAAAAGCGCTGAAATCATTGCGAATCGGCTATATAGAAAGTGCCTTTAAGGATACCAGCACTTCCGACAACGACCGGGCCGTTTTGGATCGGCTTCGTCAGTTGGGTTTTAAACTTGTTCCCATTGAGCTACCGGAATTTCCCACTAATTCTTTGAGTTTCCTGCTTAGTGCGGAAGCAGCAGCAGCCTTTGATGAGCTGACCCGCTTGAATCGTGATGATGACCTGGTACGACAGGTGAAAAATGCCTGGCCTAACGAGTTTCGGCAAGCGCGGCACATCCCGGCTGTAGAATACATCCAGGCCAACCGCGCCCGGATCGTATTGAACCAGAAAATGGCGAAATTGTTTGAGACCATTGATATTTATGTGGCCCCTTCTTTCTGGGGAGATAACCTGCTCAGGACCAACCTGTCGGGCCATCCCTGTGTGGTATTGCCTAACGGTTTTAACGAAAAAGGCTCACCCACCAGTATCAGCTTTATGGGCGATTTGTATAAAGACGGCGAAGTAGTAGCCGTGGCCCATGTTTACCAGCGGGGAACTGGATGGCATAAAAAGTATCCGGAAAAATTTAATTCTGATTAATTGATTTCAATAAAAGTTCCACATTAGTGGTTTTTTTGTTTGTGGGATGATGGAAGTCTCATGATCTGTATAAGTATTTTATTGTAAATAAATGAGTAATAATAGAGTAGATAAATATTCAGCATCACTCAATACTTTTCTCATAAGTATATTTATTATTTAATAAAAATATAATAAACAGAAAGGTACATATTATGTTATCAAAACAGAATTTTTCATTGTTTGTGATTATATCCGTCATCCTATTCACATCAAATATATTTGGTGAAGTTCAGCATTTAGACTTTTGGACTTTTTTGGAGAAAAGAAAAGAAGATGCAAACTTTAGACTGAATTTTGAAAACTTTAAGGAAGTTCTAAATAATGCTCCCCATACATCTGAAAGAATAACTTCTAAAAGTATTTTGGCTGTGCCAACCTTTACAGGAAAAAAGACTTATTTCAAATTTTACAAAAATAGTATCATGCATCCAGATCTGGCAAAACGGTACCCCAATATAAGCACTTTTGTAGGGGTGGGTGTTGAAAACCCTGCTACTAGAGCTACAATCGTAATCAATGATGATATAGTTATAGGTTCAGTAGAATCTGAGAATGGCACATCACACTTCAAATCGTTTGATATATATTCTGAAAACAATGAATTGCTGGTTTACAGCGAAACCAGGAACTATCAGGATCTGGTGTGCAAACCATTTAATGATCATGTAAATCAAACTAGAGATTTTCCAGAATGTCTTGGTACAGATGACCCATGTTATCCTGCTGGAGTGGAATTAGTCACATATAGATTTGCAGCAATGATAACTGAATCTGTAAATAATTCTGATGCAGATGGTACTGTGGAAGGTGGATTAACATGGTTGGTTGGCTCTGTTGCGTACGTTAATGCTCTATATATACGAGATGTGACTTTCCAATTACAAATAGTGGATAATAACGATGAATTGATATTTACTGATAATAACCCCGCACCTGAAGTTTTTAATCAAGATTGCGGAGGTCCGTGGGAAACACTTGGCTGTGAGCTGGGTGTAGTTGATTCAGTACTGGATTCAAGGATTGGCCCTGGTGGTTGGGATGCAGAAGATGAAGTAAGAGTGTGGGATTATGGTGCATTATTTGATAATGGACATCCTGGCGGTCTTGCATATTGCCCAGGTCCTACTTCTGCACAGGTACCGGACATGTGGGTTTTTTCTCATGAGGTCATGCATAATTTTGGTTCACCTCACAATTATTCGGGTGAAGGAGGAATTAGAACATCAATTGGTGGAACAATTATGGCCCACAGGGTGAATGAGACCTTTAATATGTTTTCCACCCACAGCACAGAATATGCCTTGAACTATCAGGAGACTGTCGGGCCTTACGGCAATTGGTGGTACCATAACGGCTACACCGAAGAATTAACAGACAATACCATTCCACAAATATTACTACCCGAAGGCGGCTTTACAATCCCCAGCGAAACACCATTTGTATTAGAAGGCAGCAGTGAGCCCATGGATGAAAGTTATACGTATAACTGGGAGTCCAATGACAGTGCTAATGAGCCTTATTCACCAGATCCAAACAGTACTGAATTTCCATTTCTTTTACCAGATCAAGGTTCATTATTCGTACCAGTTACCCCTAATCCAAATGGGTATAAAAGAGTTTTTCCAGAAATGGAAGTTTTATTAGAAAATGAATACGAAAAATTTGGTATTGATCCATACACAGGAATAAATCAAATTGTTGAAAAACTACCTTTTGCAACAAGAGAAATGAATATGCGACTTGTTGTGAGAACAAATGACCCATATGCAGGAACTCTCAATCATAAAAATCTTAATTTTTACGTTGATGGAACAGCAGGACCGTTTAGAATAACATCACAATCAGATTCTACTATATGGGAAGTTGGTTCAGATGAGACTATAACATGGGATGTTGCTAATACAGATGACCCTAATGGCGTAAACTGCCAAGCTGTTGATATTTTACTTTCTTTAAACGGGGATGGAAATTTTGATTTTATTATTGCTGAATCTGTTCCAAACACTGGATCATATACTTTTACCATTTCACCAACTATACCTACAGATTCTGCCAGATTAATGATTCGCGCATCCGATAATATATTTTTTGATATAAATAATGGAAAAATAAATATTCAAAATGCCAATATACCTTCCATATCACTTTCGGATGAGATGATAGAACTAAGTTTGCCTAATGATAGTCTTTCAACTATTTCTATCGGAATAACTAATAATGGTGAAGAAGGATCAGTACTTAGTTACCAATCATATACAGGTACAGATTTTCAATTTGATGTTGGTTTTGATGATGGGAATCTTCCCGATGACTGGAGTACCAGCACAAATGCCGAGTGTGATAATCCAGGCTGGTTCATTTCTGAAGATGCATCAAGTTCCTATTTTACTATTCCGCCTGGGGATGGTTACTATATTGCTACAAATGACGATGCCTGTAATAGTGATGGTTCAAATGATATGCTTTTTACTGGGCCTATCCAACTGCCTGATGCACACATAAGTTTATCATTTCTAAGGTATTTCTCAGCGGGTTTCAGCCAAAGTTTTCATGTATTGATTTCAACAGATAATTGGGAAACTTCAACTGAACTATTAAACCTAGGCTATTGGGAAGGCAATGATGAAGAATGGCTCCAGGAGACAATAAATCTAAATGCATATGCAGGTGACGTTGTTGATATAGCATTCCATTCAAATGATAACGGTAATTGGGCATCCGGTTTGGCCTTGGATGATATACGTTTAGGCGTAATACCAACATGGATTAACTCGGATGGTTCTGGATATGTCAATTATATGGAAACATCACAGATTGATATTTCAATAAATGCAAATGGTATGGAACCCGGCTTTTACGAATCAAAAGTTGTGGTGCAGAGTATGACTACCGATGAAAAAGATACAGTAAATTTACAATTAACAGTTGAAGATGCACTTGTTGGTTTAGGTCAATCAGCTATTCCCCTGGTTTTTAGTTTAAGTCAAAACTACCCGAACCCATTTAATCCAAACACCACCTTAGATTACAGTTTACCAATTGCTGGAAGTGTACATTTGGCTGTATATGATTTATTAGGCCATGAGATTGTTATTCTAGTCGATGGTTATCAGGAGCCAGGTTATAAATCAATAACCTGGAATGGAACAGATAAATTTGGGAACGATGTAAGTACAGGTATGTATTTTTATAAACTCCGTTCAGCTGATTTCGAAAAGGTTAAAAAAATGGTACTGCTTAAGTAGATTTACACTTTTCACAACGTCAACAATAAGCCCCACATTCGTGGGGTTTTTTGTTTGTGGGATGATTGGTAGATTTTGATATGATGAGGTATATATTATTTCTACTATTTATTGTACTATGTTTTTGGGGATGTGAAGAAGAACAGTCTAAAGATTGTGCTGGTATTATTGGTGGAAATGCAGTTGAAGATAATTGTGGCAATTGTGATGACGATGTTTCGAACGATTGTGAGCAAGACTGTGCAGGTATTTGGGGTGGTAATAATATTTGTGGTTGTACAGATAGCACCTCTTCCAATTATAATAATGATGCTACTTTTGACGATGGTAGCTGTGACACTTCCCAGGCCCTCATAACATTCGTAAAAGATGTTTCCCCGGAAAATGATTGCGCTTATGAAGTCGCTGTGAAACCAACAGATGAAGGGGGCTATATTATTGCTGGTTGTAAAAATGATAGTGCCTGGTTGATGAAGACTGATTTATATGGTAACAAGGAATGGGAAAACACATATGGTTTAGTTGATTATTGGGGCAATAGATCTGTTTTTCAAACAAGCGATGGTGGTTATTTATTTGCAGGTTGGGTGGGAATTGTAAAGGTCGATTCCAATGGTGAAAAAGAATGGATAAAAAAAGGCGTAGAAGGTAACAATAGCCAGTATCCATACTATGAAGATATCATTGAACATAGTAATGGGAATTATTATGCTGTTGGTGGTCCAGTCACTCCAAGTGGGAATACAAATAATGGAGGGCAATCAATTCTCGTAAAGCTTAATCAATCAGGAACAGTATTAAAAACAAAATTTTATGGCGGACAATGTGAGGATGATCTTTTTAGATCAATTATAGAATCAAATGATGGAAAACTCATAATGGTTGGAGAAAAAGGACATGGCAATCAATCAAACCCCTGCTCTTTTGATTTCAGATATTATAAGGACATATGGATAGTTAAGACGGGTCTCAATGGTGGAGTAATATGGGAAAATACCTATGGTGGGAATTACCTTGAAAAGGGAGTGGACATTATTGAAAAAGAGACAGGAGGTTATATGGTCTTAGGAGAGAAATGTGCACATAATTATGATATATATTCTTGTGATTCTAAGGCAAAAGTTATGATTTTAGATATTGATGAGGATGGGAATAGCTTGGATCAGATTTTATTGTCTGGATTATATTTTTTTGAAGGCGGAACACCAATGTCTATAACTAATACATATACAGGTGGATTCATATTTGTTGCAAAGCCAAAAGATGGTGGATATACATGGCTATATAAATGGGGCGATTTTGAAGATGTTATCGATGAAAAAGTAAGTGATGCAGGATCTGGAGGAGAGAATGTGGAAAGAACACAAGATAATGGATATATTATTAGTACTTTGGGCAGTGTAATAATAAAAACAGATTCAAACCTGTCTTATTAATAAATTAACTATATCAAATTAAAGCCCCACCTTCGTGGTTTTTTTTGTTTAGATGATGATGCCTAGATTTAGATATGGTTGAGGAAATTTACGGATGATTAAAAATAGCCAATGGAAACAAATATGAAACCTTTAATTGTTGTAGCCCTGTTTTTGGTATTTAATTCTTGTGCACAAGAACCAACACCGCCAAACATTATTTATATATTAGCAGATGATCTGGGCTATGGAGAAATTGGTGCTTATGGACAGGAAATCATTGAAACACCAAACATCGATGCACTTGCAAAAAACGGGATGCTTTTTACGCAACATTATTCTGGCTCGCCTGTTTGTGCACCTTCACGGTCTGTATTGTTAACAGGGCTGCATACCGGACATACTTACATCAGGGGTAATGACGAATGGAAAGAGAGAGGAGACGTATGGGATTATGAAGCCGCGTTTAATAATCAAAATCTGGAAGGACAAAGGCCGCTCCCCGACTCTATAAAAACACTTGCAGAATTAATTCAAGACTATGGCTATAAAACAGCTTTTATTGGTAAATGGGGATTGGGTGCCCCAGGCACAGAAGGCGTTCCCACCAATCAAGGATTTAATTATTTTTTTGGATATAATTGTCAACGACAAGCACACACACTTTTCCCCATGCACCTTTGGGAAAATGAAAAAAAGATTCTTTTAAATAATAGATTGATTGCCCCTCACTCTAATTTAGAAAAAGGGGCTGACCCCAATAATCCTGATAGCTATTCCAGCTTTTCCTTAAATGAATATGCTCCAGACCTGATGCATGATAAAGCTGTTGCATTCATTGAGTCCAATACCAAAACTCCGTTTTTTTTACTCTATGCATCTCCCCTGCCCCACGCCCCATTACAGGCGCCAGAAAAGTGGGTGAATCACTACAGGAAAAAACTGGGTCCCGAACAACCCTATACGGGAAAAAGTTATTTTCCAAATCAATCACCCCGGGCTACTTATGCAGCTATGATATCGACACTGGACGAACAGGTAGGAGACCTTGTTTCTGTTCTTGTGGAGCAAGGTATTTTGGAGAATACGTTAATCATTTTTACCAGCGATAACGGCCCCACGTATGCTGGAGGTGTAGACTCTGAATTTTTTAATAGCGCAAAACCTTTCAAAACAGGATATGGCTGGGCGAAAGGCTTCCTTCATGAAGGAGGTATCCGTGTGCCCATGATTGCCAGTTGGAAAAACAAGATAAACCAGGGCAGTAGCACAGATCATCTATCAGCCTTCCAGGATGTTCTGCCCACAGTGCTTGAACTATGTGGTATACAGCCCACAAATGAAACTGACGGAATCAGTTTTTTAAATATTCTTCTTGGTGGGAAACAAAAGGATAAACATGAATATTTATATTGGGAAATTCCAGAGTATGGCGGTCAACAGGCACTACGGATCAATAATTTTAAAGCAATCAGAAAAAACATTTTTAAAGGAAATCTCAATATCCAGCTTTTTGATCTTTCAACCGATATACAAGAAACCAAAAATGTGGCAGAGCAATTCCCGGAGATTGTTAAACAAGCTAAAGAAATCATGGACAAAGAACACAGTCCATCAGTGTTGCCAAGATTTCAATTTCCCCCTCGATAGGCAATCGTGGGGTTTTTTGTTTGTGTGATATTTGGTATAATTGAGACGTTAATTTTATAAAATAATTTTCTAAAAAAGGTAAACCAATGACAAGACTAATCATATCTTCTCTATTATTGTTGATCGTTTCATGCTCTGGATCAAAAGAAAAACCTTTACATCCTGAAGTAGTATCACCGGATGTTTATAAAGTATTATTGGAGAATGATGATGTAAAGGTATTAGAAGTGACTTTTGAACCTGGCCAAAGTGACAACATGCACGAACATTATCCTGCTACAGTATATATTATTCAAGGAGGAAAGGCACAGGTCACTCTTCCAGACGGGACTGTGAATGAGATAGAACCTCCAACTGGGTTTATAGGGCACAACACAGAAAAAGCACGACACCAGGTAAAGAATATTGGTGATAATACCATCAAAATTATTCTTGTTGAACGTAAAAACACCCACCCAGCATCAGAGTCAGAAGAAACACTCATTCTCCCTGAAGAAGTATCTCCGGATGTTTATGAGGTTATCTTTGAGAATGATGACGTTAAGGTCTTAGATGTGACCTTTGCCCCGGGACAAGGCGACAACATACATGAACATGGTGTTATTACTTATTATGGTATTAAGGGTGGGAAATTGCAGAATACACTTCCAGATGGTACCGTAAAGGAAATGGAAGTGCCTGATGGTTTTGTTGGCCATGGAAATAAAATAGTCAAGCATCAAATGGAAAACGTTGGGGACGACACCGTTCAGGTTATCATAGTAGAACACAAAAAGCTCAGGCCAGTCAAAGAATAATTTGAATTAGAATATTCTATGTACCTAAAGCCCCACAATCGTGGGGTTTTTTGTTTAGATGATGGCTAGATTAAACTAGTTAATTCTTAACTTTGACCAAGGATCGAACATGGATTCAAGTATCACCGTCACCCGCATGTATACGGATCATAGCGGACACACACGATTTAAGAAAATGGCCTTACCTTTAGCCGAAAAAAAAGGATTAGGTTCTGTGGGCTTATTCTCCAGCCTGTTTGTCAATCCAATCCTGGATGATAATGCCGGGGATGTAAAAATGCAATTTGCGGTTACACCGGTTCCGGACCAAAGCAAAGGCGAAGGACCGAAGCTGGCCCATACGGCTCCAAGACGTCAATTGGTGATTACTCTAGATGGCTACTTAGAGTTTAAAAGCTGCGATGTGGATGAGCTGGATGAAGAACATCTGACGATCATTAAACGGGGAGATATTTTACTGGCGGAAGACCTAGATGGCGCCGGTCACGTCTGGCGCTTCTTAAGAGATAGTGACAATATTATGCATCCCTGGGTCAGGTGCTATGTGCATCTGGGTAAAGAGTATGAACACTTCGTTTCCAAATTGAAAGAGATGTAAATAAAATTATAAATGGCATCAATCCAAGGCATAGATGCCTACAACCCAGTATTTCTCAACAGTTATTCTAATGTTGTTAAGAAGGGTGATTTTATATTAGATTTTAGAAAACACAGGATAATAAACCATGAAAAAGACCTTCATATTATTTTTTGTAATTTTTGTAATTATTGCCGCACAAGATAATCCCCAAATTATTCGTGTAAACTATTTCGAGGCAAAATCAGGTCAAAGTGCCAAGCTTGAAAAAGGCCTAAAAGATCACACTGACAGATTCCATCAAACCCTTGACCACGCAGTTAATACTTGGGAGGTGGTCGCTGGCGACCGGACAGGTCAATTCGTGCGTACAACGTATCCTCAGGGCTGGGCTGATTTTGATGCATATCAGGATTTGCCTGGTGATCCATCACACTGGGAGAGATCTGTGTCACCCCATTTAGAAGGAACTGCAGGAAATGTTTTTTGGAAATTCGATGCTGAACTTTCCTACAACCCTCCTCAATCTCCCCCTAAAATGATTGCATTTTGGAAAGTTCAATATAAAGCTGGCGAGTGGAAAAAACACCGCGATGCTTTACTGAAAGTACGGCAGGCTCAAGAAGAGAATAACAGCAAAAGTCGAATCATGGTATATGCCAAAGCTATTGGCGGAGAAGGTCGGATGTATGCCATGGGACTTGCTTTGGATGGTTGGACTGACTTAAATCCTGAAGCCATGAGTCTTTTTGAAATGCTGGAAGCATCATTTGGTGCAGGTGCAGGCTCAGAGGTATTACAGGCGCGTAGCGCAGCTGTTGAAAAATATGAATCTGAAGTCCTTCTTTTTCGTGCAGACCTGAGTACCCCCTTATCTGATTAATAGTAATATTTATAAAAACCCCGCTAAATAGCGGGGTTTTTTGTTTGTGGGATGATGGGTAGATTTGGTTATATAAAAAGGATTTCGAAATGAAAAAATTATTTATTATAACACTCTTTTTATCTGTTCAATTGGTCTGGGCCGATGGTGATGTAACTGATGAACTGGATGCTGCCTGGGACAAAATAAAAACAACAGTTTCTAATGGAGATTTTCATTCTTTTAAATCCGTTTATCATCGAGATGCCATTTTAGTAAATGGAATAACAAACAAGAGTTATCCTATCAAAGATGCATTTGCCGGCTGGAAGCAAGGATTTGAAGATACCAGATCTGGCAAAATCAGTGCTCACGTAGATGTCAAGTTTTCGCAAAGACTCACTGATAAAACTACAGCACACGAAACAGGTATTTTTCATTATTATACCATTGATAAAGAGGGTAAACAAAATGACAGCTATGTTCATTTTGAATCTCTTTGGGTTAAAAACAATAACAAATGGTTTATGATGATGGAATATCAAAAATCAAGAACTGATAAAGTTGAATGGGATGAAACCGGCGTACACCACCGCTTTGATGATGCAGAAAAATGGGCGGGTATTTTTGAAAAACCCAAACGGGATGACTGGCAGAAGCCGGATGAATTGATTCATTCATTGGGAATCGCTGTTGATGCTGTGATTACCGATATCGGTTCTGCCACCGGCTATTTTCCGGTACGCTTTGCCCGGGTGGCAACGGATGGGAAGGTGTATGGCGTTGACATTGAACAAACGCTGGTGGATTATCTGAATAACAGGGCAAAAAAGGAAAACCTCTCCAACCTGGTGAGTATACTGGGAGAACCGGACGACCCCAAGATCCCGGAAAAATCTGACCTGGTCTTTATTTGTAACACCTATCATCACATTCGGGATCGAGGTGATTATTTTGAGAATATGCAACAGTATATGAAGCCAGGTGGGCGACTGGTTATTGTTGATTTTAAGAAAGGCGACCTGCCGGTGGGCCCTCCGGATGAGCATAAGTTGCCACCAGGAACTGTGACCCGGGAATTGGAAGGTGCCGGCTACCGGCAGATGTCCCATGCCCTGGAGCTGCCCTACCAGTATGTACTGGTTTTCAATCTTGCAAATTAATAAACCCAAAGCAGTGGTTCGAACCTGCCAGCGTGGTTTTTTTTGTTTGTGGGATAATGAGTAGATTTGAAGATGAACCAGTCAAAAGGGAAAGAAAATATTCATCAATATATGGCAATTGAATTGAACGTTCAAACTTGGAATCTCCTTGGTAAAAAAGACAGAAATGAAAATGATGATAAACGAATGTTATATTTTGCAAAGGCATCGTTGCACCATTG
>ENA-OREN01003929-OREN01003929.1-marine-metagenome-genome-assembly--contig:-NODE-3929-length-13366-cov-7.354880_pt1 | contig 13366 bp, 12 predicted proteins | sample MGYA00248624_ERZ508555 | MGnify/ENA primary metagenome ERZ508555 (study PRJEB26222, sample SAMN06267773) | marine metagenome | isolation source: Saanich Inlet, British Columbia, Canada | place...
CAAGTATACATCGTCCGGTAGAGCTGTCAGCAGACGATAAAATCAAATACAACTGTGATGTTAGCTTTGTTGGTCAGCATATGACAGATCGTGCCGCTACAATGGAACATTTGATAAATAAATTAGATATAAAGTTATCTATTTATGGAACTGGATGGGATGGTCAATTTGTTTCAAAAAAATTACAAAAAATATTTCATGGGCCTGCTATTGCAGATGAGTATGCAAAGGTGGTTTCGGGTTCAAAAATAATTCTAGGATTTCTTAATAATAATGTTAAAGATACATTTACCACTAGAACGTTTGAAATACCAGCCTGTAAGGGTTTTTTGTTGGCTGAACGCACTTCTATGCACCAAAAATTATTAACAGAAGGGGTTGAATCTGAGTTTTTCTCAACCCCATTAGAGTTGGTTGAGAAAGTAGATTATTATCTTACTCATGAAGAAGAAAGAAGCAACATTTCAGAAAATGGTTATATGTGCGTTACAAAATCTGGCTATTCCTGGAAAGAGCTCTTAGAAAAGATTATTTCAGAAATATGACAATAATTAATTTAGAAATATTTCTAGTAGTTATGATAGTTTTATTATGGCTAGGACCTTTTTTGATATCTCTTAAATCTGGGAGGGTACATGCGCTTCACCCTCAATTTATCACTCCAGTTTGGATTGTTTATTTTGTTTTAAATACCATGATACAAGTTTGGTTTTCTTGGATGGGTGGTACAGAATATGGGATTCTAAGAACAACGAGTGCTGAAATGCTATATAGTCGAGACTACTTAATCATCCCATTGATTATAGTGGCACTAAGCGCTCCTTTTTATCATTTTGGTGTAAGAGTATTTAATAATGCCATTAATAAAAGTGGCCATGAGTATTTAATCTTTTCCAAAATCTCGAGAGTTATACCAAAGAAAAGCCAACTTCTATTTTTCTTTTTAGCACTCCTTGCATCTGCTACAGTTTGGGTGCCAAATTATTTAATACCAAATGAAGGTTATGGTACTTTTTGGACGTACCCATTGGCAATGACAAGTGTTATTTTGCCTATAATGCTTTTTAATATAAAAAAGATGCTTGGCATTATTAGTTTGATGTTGGCATTCATTGGAGCGTCCATACTACACTCGAAAGCGTCATTTGTATATCCACTACTTCCATTCATTATGTATTATACTTTCTTAAAATTTAATATAAAGAGCTTTAAATCATGGATGGCTTTAATTTTAGGATTTCTAACAATTGTGTATGCATTTTCAATCGGAGGATTTGGGAGCGATGCTAGAAGACTGCTCCATAGAGATTATGCATTTGAATCATTTGCAGCCTTGGTAAATAAATCCGAAAATAAATTTTTTGGAAACACTGAATATTTATTGACTAATCAAACTAATGGCCCTATTAATAGCTGGACGCTTAATGAGTTAGAAAAAGGCGTGCCATCTATTCTTCATCCTGGGAAGAGGTACAGCATCAATCCGTCAAAAGCAGTGACAGAGATGTACTTACCAGAAGACTATAAGGTTTTACCAGAAGCCTATTTCAATAGATTTATATTGTTTTCAGGTTACTATGATTTAGGGTTGATAGGCGCTTTGATTAATGCACTTATTTTCGGTATGTTTTATGGGTGGATTTGGAAAAAAGTAAAGGTAAAGGTGCATAAAGTTAATCTTTTATGGCCTGTGTTTTTGTATATGCCAATACCCGCTATTGCTTCATATTTTATTGCGGTTGGCGGTATAACATACGGCTTAATTAATGCGTTCATACCAATAGCAGTAGTTGCCATTTTATTATTCATTTCCAAAATTAAAATAATACCCACTCCAATCAGAAAAAAATTCAATGCCAGTTAAAAAGAAAAATATAATATATTTTCATTTAGGGGGGCTGGGTGATAGTATTCATGATCTATCAGTTTTGTCACAATTGCTAGAAGAGTTTCCAGATGGCCAAATATATTATATCTGCAATAAAGGGGGTAAGGCCATTCTTAGATATTCTCACTATTGGAAAAGAATTAATATTATAACTATTGACAATAAAATAGATGTTATTCTAGCAATTATTAGAGCCCCATTTAAGGCTGATTTCTTTATTGCAGGATGCGGAAGTAATATTGCAAAAGTAAACATTTTTAAAAGATTTTTATTTCCTCGTATTTCTGGCGCATCAATACCTGATTATCCAGACCTAAAACTAATTAATTTTTGGACTAAGGTGTCAACTTTTGATGTATTACTTCAGCCAATAAAGGGGGCGCATAGAGTTTTTACAAACTGGAGTTTGATGAATTTAATGGGGATTCGAGGTGAAATGCATTCACCTAAGTTGAATTATTCCAAAATAAGAGATACTAAGCTACCAGTAGAAATTAATAAAATGATTGCTAAAGAATATTTAGTGGTGCATCATGGTGCAGCAACTTTAGATAGTCTAAAGCATTTCGATGGGTTAAAGTTCAGCGATACAATAGATAGAATAATAGAAAAATATGATTTAGGTGTGGTGATAGTTGGAGGTGTGCAAGAAGTGCACGCCTCTAATAAAATTATCAGTCTATGCAAGAACTCTGACCATATTTTGGATTTAACTGGTAGTATGTCATTATCTCAACTTATGAAGGTGGTGTTTAATTCTAAACTAGTTTTGGGAACAGACTCTGGTCCTGGGCATATTGCTGCTGCACTAGGCGTGCCAACAGTGTCTATATTTGGCCCAACAGACCCAAGGCAATGTTCACCACTAACAAGTAATGGTTATGTTGTTTACCAGCCTATAGAGTGTAGCCCTTGTTATTTGAGCGATAATTATGCTAAATGCATTAATAATATTTGCATGAAATCAATAAGGGTGCACTCTGTAGTGCAGGCTGTATCTATTGTGGTTGAGGATTCTAATTATGATGAGATTGAAGAAAAATATGATTTTAGTGTTGAGAAGTGCGCATCAACTATACTCTTACAAGGAATGGAATGTGTAAAGTAACAATATCGGTAGTCATTCCTGTTTACGGATGCGATCAATTGTTGGTAGAGATCTATGATCGCTTAACTATCACCTTAAAAAGTATAGTTGAAAAGTATGAGATAATCTTTGTTGATGATTGCGGAGCCGGAAATCCTTGGAAAATAATACAAAATATCGCAAATAAAGATGATTCAGTAAAAGGGATAAAATTATCTAGAAATTTTGGTCAGCATGCAGCTATTACTGCAGGGCTTGACGAGTCCATTGGTAACTGGGTGGTAGTAATGGATTGCGATTTACAGGATAAACCAGAAGAGATTGTTAAATTATATAAGTCAGCACAAGAAGATGTAGATATTGTATTTGCACAGAGATGGAATAGGCAAGATTCATACTTTAAAAAGAATTCATCACGCCTATTCTATAAGTTACTTGGTTATTTAACTGAAACAAAAATTGATGCTTCAATTGCAAATTTTGGAATATATCATAGAAAAGTAATTAATGCCGTTTTATCAATGAAGGAAGTGCATAAGTACTTTCCAGTTATGGTTCGATGGGTAGGATTTTCCAGCACCTCTGTTAAAGTTTCACATGCAAATAGAGTTTATGGCGATACAACATACACCCTTAGAGATCTTGTTGCGCTATCACTTGGAATTGTGCTGTCGTTTAGCGATAAGCCTTTACGTTTAATTGTAAAGTATGGGTTTATAGTATCTTTTATATCTGCTATTTATACCGCATCAATTACAATTGATGCAATAGTGAATGGCACTTCTGTAGCAGGGTGGGCTAGTATGATGGCTTCAATGTGGTTTATTGCTGGAATATTAACGAGCATCATAGGTTTAGTTGGATTGTATGTTGGAAAAATTTTTGATGAGACAAAATCGCGTCCTGTGTATATTGTGGAGGACCAAGTATGAAAATATATATTTTAGTGGATGATTCAAAGTCATGGATTGTTCCATATGCAAGAATTTTATCTAACACATTAATTAAATACAAGCATAGTGCCCACTTAGTGTTTAATCAAATAGATATATGTCAATGTGATATTGCGTTCTATCTAGGGTGTACGGCTCTTGTAAAAAAAAATATCATGAATCTTGGAAGAAGTAATGTTGTTGTGCATCCGAGCAGCCTACCTGCTGGGCGTGGATTTTCACCATTAGCGTGGCAAATATTAGAAGGAAAAAACATTGTGCCTATCACTTTGTTTGAGGCTACAGAAGGTGTAGATGAAGGTGATATTTATTTATCTGATAAGATCAAGCTAAATGGAACAGAGCTAAATGATGAAATAAAAGAGAAACAAGGGGGTGCAACCATTGATTTATGTTTAAATTATGTTGAATTATTTGGCACTCATGTTCCAAATAAGCAAATAGGGGAGGCGACGTATTATAAGAGTAGAGGTCCTTTAGATAGCCAGTTGGATCCGCATAAAACAATTGCTGAACAGTTTAATTTACTAAGAATTGTAGATAATAAAAGGTACCCTGCATTTTTTAATTATTCTGGCTGTGATTATATTATTGAGATAAAAAAGAAAAAATGTTAAATTCTGGATATATATTTATATTGATGACCTCTATTTTTACTGTTATTGGACAGTTGATTATTAAGTGGAGAATTGATTCAATGGAATTTTCCTTAAATGGAGCGCTTGTAGAAAAAATAATATCAATTGTAATGCTTTTGTTTGATAAGTATATTATGATTGGTTTGTTTTCTGCAGTATTAGCTGCACTATTTTGGATGGCGGCCCTTTCAAAATTTAACTTAAGTCATGCATATCCAATGATTATCGCATTGTTGACCATACTAACAGTAGTTTCCTCAGTAGTTATTTTGGGAGAGTCTCTGCCATATGTCAAAGTAATTGGCGTAACTATTGTCCTGATTGGTTTAATGGTGTTGTGGGTAGGGGATGTATATATTACAAGCATAAATCATGGGTGATAAACACAGGCTAACTACAGAATATAAGGGCATACCTGGTATTTATTTTAGAAAGCTTCTCAATACCATAATAGACCTTGGAAGGCTTGATAGAAATAATCTTACTATTCTTGATTATGGTGCTGGGCATGGTGTTTTAAAAAATATTATTAAAGATAGAAATAAAATGGTAAATGTAATTAATTATGACATAGAGCCAGATCTTACTGAAATTGAAGATTGGCGAGATGTTGATTTTAACATTGTTGTTGCTAATGAGGTTTTTTACACATTTGATCAGATAGCATTAGAGTCTTTAATGGCGGAGTTAAAGAAAAAAAATAAAAATTTAGAAATTATTGTAGGCATAAGCAAGCAGTCAATTATTAATAATATTGGGAAAATAATCTTGGGGGAGGGGGGCGCCCATAATTCGACAGTATTAAATCCAAAAGAGGAGATTGCTATTTTGTTAAAGCACATGGAGATTATTGACCACAAATCAGTATGGTATTTGGCTGATATTTACAGATTGCGCTTTAATTAATAGTCACCATAAAGCATATGAAATTAAATATACCAAGAGGCATTGTATATCATAAGGTGTCTGATGATATTATTGCAATACTAACTGTACTATATAAAAATATAGAGCAAGAATCAGTTGTTAATGATTTTGAGAAGAAGTTAGCTGAGTATGTTGGTAGAAAATATTCATTAGCATTCCCATTTGCAAGAACTGCAATTTATACAGCATTAAAATCACAAAATATACCGAAAGGTTCCGAAATTTTAATGCCACCAATAACAATTAAAGGGATTTTAGATGTTGTATTGTCTCTTGGTTTGCATCCGGTTTTTGTTGATATTGACCTAGACACACTATGTTTTGATCTGGACAAGATTCAAAGCGCCATCACACCTAAGACCAAAGCAATTTTAATTACTTACCTATTTGGAATTGTTCCAGATGTGGGTAAAATGCTTGATATATGCAAGGGAAGTGATCTTTTTGTTATAGAGGATTTCTCTCAATGTTTAAATGGTGTTTATAATAATAAAAAAGTAGGGTCATTTGGTGATGTAGGTATTTATAGCGCATCTTCAATAAAAACATTGGACACTTATGGTGGCGGGCTGTTAGTTTGTGATGATGATAAGTTGTATAAAAAATTATATAACTTTCAATTTGAATTGCAGTCTCCGTCCAGATTAAATCTTGTTTATAAAATAATTACAGACCTTGTTCGCAATATTGCAACAACTCGCATAGCGTTTCATTTTATTATTTTTCCATTGCTTAAAATTGTATCAAAAGTAAAGCCTGGTAGTGTAATTAAGCATACTGGAGGGAGAGATCAAGAGATGATTAAGTCGCTGCCAAAACATTGGTTTGAGCGATACACTTCATTTCAGGCCAATATAGGATTAAAGTATTTAAGTACAATTCAGAATAGCGATCAAGAACGTGTAAAAAATGTAGAGCATCTTAAATCCAACATGCCTTTGGTAAAATTTCCTAATGGGACGCCTAATTCAACTAATGTTTATTGGCAGTTGGTTGCTTTCTTTAAGAATCCAATCGCTATGCAAAAGTCAATGCACAAAATGGGAGTGGACACTTCAACAACTAGCTTAGAAAAAATATCTTCATTAAGTGGATATGCATATCATGGTGAAACGCCAAATGCAGATTATCTGTACAATAATGGCCTATTTATTCCAGCGTATCCTGGCCTGTCCAGTAAAGATTTACAGAATATATCTAGAGTAGTAAGCACCGGAGTTAAAGAAGAAAATGAAAATTGCGATAATTGGTAGTGGATTAGCATCCATAAGCGCGGCAAAAGCTCTAATTGATCGAGGAATGCGGCCTACAATTATTGACTGTGGGGATGTTTTAGATGCAAGTCGAGTAAAAGTGGTTGACAAGATGTCACAGTTGGATGCTGAGAATTGGAATGCAGCAGACTTAAGTATAGTTACCAGTAATCCAACAGTGAAAAATAAGAGCACAATCCCGAAAAAATTAGAATTTGGGTCGGATTATTTCTATGGCAAGGCAGACCAGTATCAGCGAGTTCAATTTGATGGCACTATCCCACCATTTAGTTATGCCAAAGGTGGGTTTAGTGCTGGCTGGGGTGCTGCTGTTCTGCCACCAGATGAGAATGATTTAACTGCATGGCCTATCGGCAATAAAGAGTTAGAGCCTTATTTTCAGAAGATTTTGGCCAATAATCACTATTCTGCATTTGACGATGACCTCTCAGCAGTATTCCCACTGTATTCAAAAAATGCAAATGCCTTGCAGCTAACTTCTGGAAATAAAGAAGTGTTAAAAGATCTTGTTAATAGTATAAAAATTAATAAGCAAAAAGATGTCATAGTTGGGCAATCTAGATTATTAGTGCAAGTCGCCACGAACTCTTTGAGCGGGATGCAGAGTGATGGGTGTAAGTATTGCGGGCAATGTCTCTCAGGTTGCATTTATGGATATATTTACAAATCCTCCAGGGAGTTAGATCATTTAATTGCTTTAAATAAAATTGATTACATTTCAAATAGCTTAGTCCACTCGCTTTCCGAAAAAGGAGGTATGGTGGAGATATTAGTAGAAAATATAGAGACCAAGTCTAGAGAGATGTTATTATTCAATAAAACTCTTCTTGGTGCAGGTGCGGTTAATTCTACAAGAATAGTACTAAAGTCAAAGAAGCTATATAATAAAGATGTGCGCCTGCATTCAACCGTAACCTTTGTTGCGCCAGCTATTCGCCTAAAGAAAATGAAAATAGATTGGCCAAATGTAAACACGCAACCTGGTATATTTTTAGAATATAAGAATAACACACAATCAAACCATTGGGTGCACACACAGTTATCCACTCCGAATGAACTAGTGTTAGAGAGATTAGGCATCGATATGAATAAAAAAGGCATTATGCAGTGGGCTAAAAAGAAGCTGATAAAGCATCTTATAATAGCCCATGGTAATATTCATTCAAAGGATGCTGATGGCTATATTCTTAATTTGAGAAAAACAGATGATAGCGATACTGACATCTTATATTCAAAGCGTGAACAAAAAGAGAATACTAGTCGCGCTATAAAACAATCTGTATTGAAGCTATCTAATATACTTAGAAGAATAGGATGTATTGTAATATTGCCAGCAGTGCAAAATAGTATGGAATCTGGGGGGTTTCATGTTGGCGGAACTATGCCCATGAGAATTAAGCCGGTAGAAGAAATTGATACAAATTTATTAGGCGTTCCAAAAGGGTGGAAAAATATCCATGTGATTGATAGCAGTGTATTTCCATCACTTCCAAGCACAACAATTGGCTTGTTGGCTATGGCAAATGCAACACGAATAGCTTCTGAAATGGAGATAAACTAATAAATATCCCATTTAATAAGCCGTACATGACAGGTAAAGAGCTTACCTATATTTCGCAAGCGTATAAGCAGGGGCAACTTGCTGGAGATGGGCAGTTTACAAAGAAATGCAATCAATGGTTAGAAGAAAATATTGGATGCAAAAGGGCGCTTTTAACTCACTCTTGTACTGCGGCATTGGAAATGGCAGCGATCCTTTTAGACATTGAGCCGGGCGATGAAATAATTATGCCTTCCTATACATTTGTTTCAACCGCCAATGCATTCGTGTTGCGTGGAGGGATTCCGGTGTTTGTTGATATTCGTGAAGATACACTCAATATTAACGAGATGCTAATTGAAGATGCAATTACATCTCGTACAAAAGCAATTGTCCCTGTTCATTACGCAGGTGTCGCTTGTGAAATGGATGTAATTTTAGAGATTGCACAACGCTACAATTTGATGGTGGTTGAGGATGCGGCACAGGGGCTAGGTGCAAGCTATAAGGGACGAGCACTTGGCTCTATGGGTGATCTAGGTACATTGAGTTTTCATGAGACAAAGAATATCATCTCTGGCGAAGGTGGGGCTCTACTGGTAAACAATCCAAAATTGGTTGAACGTGCTGAGATTGTGCGCGATAAAGGCACCAATAGATCGCAATTCTTAAAAGGGCAGGTAGATAAATACACTTGGGTTGATATTGGCTCATCCTATCTGGCTGGAGAGTTGATTGCAGCATTTTTATGGGCACAGTTACAAGAAGTGAAGAATATTAACGCCCAACGGCTTGAAGTGTGGAACCAGTACAATAGATCTTTTGATAATATTGAACAAGCAGGAAAAATTCGAAGGCCAATTATCCCTACGAGTTGTCAACACAATGCACATATGTATTACATTGTTTTATCATCAAAATGTGAGCAAGAAAGAGTGTTAAAAGTATTCAAAGATCATGAAATATTAGCACCTTTTCATTATGTCCCATTACATTCATCGCCAGCAGGTATAAAGTATGCGCGTACAAATAAAGCGTTAAAAGTCACAATAAAGATGCACGATCAATTAATAAGGCTACCACTATGGACTTCAATGGCAAAAGAAGTGCAAAATAAGATAATTAATACACTAATAAAATGTTTTTAAAGGTTATGTAGCGAATATGAAAAAAAATGAAATTATTAACTTAATTACAGGATTAATACTTGTATTAGTTGCAATTAGCCCTTTATTTTATATTTCTGATCAAGCTATTTTGGGAGATGGTAATATATTGTTGCAAAGACTTGAGGCTATGAGAAGGACTATTGTAGAGTATCACCAGTGGCCAGGTTTGAATATCTGGAATGCTGGTGGACAGCCTCTAGACGGACATGCCGCAATTTTTCCAGTTTCATTAAAAAGTTTTTTAATATTGTTATTTGGTACAAAAATTGGATTAAATATTGCTATATTTATTTACGTAGTATTAGGGTATGTAGGAGCTTGGTTATTGTCATCATTACTTTGGAAGAATAGCTTATTAAAAAATACCTTCTCAATATTGATTGTAATAAATTTACCATTATTGTTTCATCTCAGCGCTGGACATATAATTTTTTATGTCTATTATTTAATCCCCTTATTGTTATATTTTTTGAGTAGATATTCATTAGACCGGTGGTCAGGAGTAAAGGCGGGCGTACTGTTTGGTTTAATGTTTAATGATACCCCTGCTTATTTATTGCAATATATCTCAATTATTATTGGGGTAATAATCTTGCACATTATTTTTTTTGGCAGCTCAATTAACCGCAGAAGTATAATTAGGTGGCTGGTTTTATTTCTTGTTGTTTGTATGACTTTAATAAGCTACCATATAGTTACTATCTATGAAGTCACTAAAGAATTTCCTAGAAGCTCCGAATTGTTCTTTAGCTATTCATGGCTTGATATATTTAAAGCTTATTTTTATCCATTCATCGAGATTGAAAAAGTTTTTTCCACTCCTGCAGGGGTCCCAGGAATGTCCTGCGTAAGATCAACGCATGAAGTAGCTGCTTATTTAGGTATTATAGGTTTTGTACTTGTGGTTGCAAGCCTAGTAAATGGTGTCAAATGGTGGCACTCTTTAATATTACTTCTTTTTATCGCAGGCATTGGAAATGATGGTACGCTCTATCCAATGTATTGGTTGCAAAAACTACCATCATTTTCATCTCATCTCTGCTTTTCAAGAGTAAGAATCATAACCCACTTGTTTTTGCCTTTTGCTATTACAGGGGGGTTGTGGGTGCTATGGTCTAAATTCCATCTTAAAAAATATGGGAAAATCATCATCATTGTTATTGGTGTATCGTTAATTTTAGAAAAATTAATTATTGGATTTATGATAATTAAAGACACACACATTAGTCTTGAAAGTGCTGATCCATTTTATAGCACTCACCTAAAATACGTTAATAAAGATAGTCATTTTATAAATGTAGATGTCATTCCTCCATTCGAAGCGACTAAACTAAATATTGGTATTTTAAGAGGGGGAGGTGACTCAAATCTCCCTATGAATAATATTACTCTTGATGGATATGCGGGTCCAATTGGGATGAATGAAAAAGGGTATATTGCTGAATTTTATCAGAATGGCCAGAAGATAAAACCAGATTATTGGAGTCCTAATAAAATTGCATTTTCCAAGTTAGACCCTAAGATGCCGCTTATTTTAAATATGAACCCTAGTAGCGCTTGGTATAATAATGGCATTCAGTTATTTCCAGACTATAAAATTGTTGAGGTAAACAAAAGGTTTAAAGTAATGCCTGGCAAGGATGGTAAAATTCTTCTTACATATGAGTTTCCAGGTAGAAAACTTGGGATAGTGGCAACGGTGTTGTTTTTTGTACTTTCCATTTTTGTTATTGGTTACTTTAGAAGAGAAGACAATAGGGCTAATGTTAATTCTACCGCCTGAATATGACCAATAACAAATACATCCTCATTATTCGCCAATCCGAACCATTAAAGATTGATAATGAAAACGCGCGCTTGTGGCGTGCATCATTAATACATAAGTATTGTAATGATCTTGGGCTTAAGTCAGTCTACCTTACATCTACATTTAGCCATTATAATAAAAAGCAAAGGTTTGATAAGACTACCAAGTTAAGTGGAAAAGAAAATGACACCTTTGTTTTTTTAAGAACACCCGGATATAAACACAACATATCGCTATTGAGATTTATTGATCATTTAATTTTTGGTATAAAAACTGGATTTTATATTATTAAGGATCGTAAAAAAATTAAAACTATATTCGCATCTCATCCTACGATAGAAGGGGCATTTGTAAGTGTAGTTTTAGGACGCATATTCAGAATAAAAGTAATTGTCGATGTTCGTGATTTATGGCCGGATTTATACTATGATATTATTGGAAAAAGTTTAATATCAAAAATATTTTTAAGCTTGGCTCTTCTTCCTTATGCCTTTATGACACGAATGACTTTTAGTTTTGCTCGATATATCTCAGCCCCAACCACTCCATATTTAAACTGGGCAGATAAAAAATCCTTTATTAAAACCGCTAAGACGCTTATTAAGCTACCATTTGCCTACCCTGATAGTCAGAGAATAAATACTGGCCTGAGACCAGCATTTTTATCTGACTATAAAGGTTATAAAGTCTGCGTATTTATTGGAACATTAAATGAAAATATGTTTGACTTTTTATCAATTGATACGGCTGTAAAAAGGTTTAATAAGAAAATTGTTTTTGTTATAGCTGGCGATGGTTCAGGTAAAAAAACACTAGAAAAGTATTTTTGTAATGATAATAATGTTATTTTTCCTGGATGGATATCAAAAAATGAAATATTAAATTTAATGCAATATAGTGATTTTGCGTTGGCACCCTATATTCCGATTGATAATTTTGAAATGCATGTCCCTAACAAAATTGTTGAGTATCTTTCTGAAGGGCTACCCGTTATATATAGTGTTAAAGGGGAGATGGAGCTTCTATTGAAGGACTGTGGGCTGCGATATGATGCTACTGCCAATACAGAAAGTGATTTATGTTTTGAAAATGTGATTGAAAGAGTTTTATCAGATAATAGCCTATTAGAAAGATTGTCGAGTAATGCAGTAAAAATATTCAAAAATGAATTTAGGGCGGAAATAGTATATAAGAACTTCATTACTTCTTTCTTACAATCATCAAAGATTCCATAAAATATTAGAATAGATAAAGCCAATGAATGTGTTGCCAAAAAAGTATAAAATTAAGCCAGAAAAAATTGAGAACTTCATAATATGTTTTGTATAAAAAATTTTAAAAAAGTTGACAGAGGCTTTTAAAATTAAATGAAAAGAATTTTTGATTTTTTTCTATCTGTAATTATTTTTATTTTGTTAATAATAATAATAATATTTATAGTTGTGGCTGTGCGACTATCTTCAAAAGGCCCTGTTTTATATTGGTCTGATCGTGTTGGTGAAAATAATAAAATTTTTAAAATGCCAAAGTTTAGATCAATGTCGATAGACACTCCTACTGCAGCAACTCACCTATTAGATAATCCTGACTCTTATCTGTCACCAATTGGTAGTTTCTTACGCTTAAGTAGTTTGGATGAGCTCCCGCAACTATTTTCAGTATTAAAAGGCGACATGAGCTTTGTAGGTCCACGCCCTGCACTTTTTAATCAAGAGGATTTAATTGCCTTGCGTAAAGAAAAAGGTGTGGATAAATTATTACCTGGTATTACTGGTTGGGCGCAAGTTAATGGTAGAGATGAATTGTCAATTCCTGATAAAGTGGCATTAGATGTAGAATATCTAACTCATCAGTCCTTTTGGTTTGATGTAAAAATATTATGGATGACTTTTTTAAAGGTTATTAAACGCGATGGCGTGAGCCACTAGTAAAGATTAAGGTGAGCCCCAATCGTTGGACAGAAAACAGGTAAAAATAAGACAATTTTCCATACGGTTTGAGGGTGATTTTTACAAAAAAATATAATAGCGGTAGCGCTGTTTTTTGTCAAGAGTTTTCTGAAAAATTTAACCTGACGGAGTGT
>ENA-OREN01003939-OREN01003939.1-marine-metagenome-genome-assembly--contig:-NODE-3939-length-13345-cov-3.920184_pt1 | contig 13345 bp, 12 predicted proteins | sample MGYA00248624_ERZ508555 | MGnify/ENA primary metagenome ERZ508555 (study PRJEB26222, sample SAMN06267773) | marine metagenome | isolation source: Saanich Inlet, British Columbia, Canada | place...
AATCCACTGATGCTCCAGATTTATTCCGACGTCACCGGGAGGCCAATCAGAATTGCTGCCAGTGAGCAGGCCAGCGCCTTAGGGGCTGCGATGTACGGGGCGGTGGCAGCCGGTGTTTACAGTGACATTGGCCAAGCAGCCAAAAAAATGGCGCGAGTGCGGCGTAAAATCTACAAACCAAACACCAGACGCAACAAAACCTACGATCTACTTTACCGAGAATACAACAGGCTGCACGACCAGTTTGGCCGAGATCCAAACAGCAGCATGAAGGTGCTCAAAAAACTGCGAAACCAAGCACTTGGCCATTAAAGCAAATATATCGCTAGGGGAAATGAGTCGGTTCGACGCGGTAATTTTCGACATGGACGGCGTGATCGTCGACAGCGAGCCGATTCATGAAATGTTATTTTTGGAAATCTGGAATAAGATGGGATACGGAGAAACCCATGGAATCCACTTTCAGGATTTTTATGGCCAATCAGACCGGGCAGTTTGGCAGGCATTCATCAAAAAACACCAGCCTGCACAATCCATCGGAGATTTAACCAGACTCAAGGAAGATCGGCTGATTCAACTTCTTCGCGACAAACAACCGATCTTCGACGAGGTCCCGAATCTGGTGCGACAATTGGCAAAGCAACTCCCACTTGCCGTTGCCTCAGGTTCTGTTCATCGAATTATTGACGAAGTCCTGGCAATGCGAGACTTGCGCCGTTATTTCCGGTGCACTGCAAGTTCACAGGATGTGGAAAAGCCCAAGCCTGCCCCAGATACTTTCCTCCTGGCGGCAAGGCGCCTAGGTGTGATGCCTAAAAAGTGCTGTGTGATCGAAGATACCGTTTCCGGAGTTCTGGCCGGCAAGGCGGCTGGAATGACGGTTTTGGCTATCACAAATACGTTCAAGACAAATGCACTAGAGCAAGCGGGCGCGGATCAGGTATTTCAAACTTATGAGGACATTGGAGGTTTCTTTGAAATCAGCTAGGAAAATCCAGGAAACCTAAAACTCTCGAATCGAATCCAAACATTCCTCTTGAGACCTCCCCCATTCGGAATAAGCCAAGGGGAATATTCGCATCCCGGCACGCTTTAACATTTTATATCGCTCCAAGCTAAACGCATCCTCGAATCGACCAGGAAAACCGATTAAATCGATCCCCAACGTTCTCCCTTTTTTCTGAATTACAAAATCCATTTCCAAACCGGCCACATCAAACGACGGCCACACCTTATATCCCGCCTTATTTAACGCATCGTGCACAGGGTGAGCAGAATCGGGGAGTTGTGATAATTGCCCACAGGTCGGTTCCTTATAATAACCCCGCAAGTACAACAAATAAGAAGCTAGCAACGAATTTTTATTTAAATCGCTCTCTCTAATAGAAAGAAAGACGACCTGCTCCACTCTAGCTCTAGTAACCATGACATTGAACACATCTGATTGGTTCATATACCGAAACGCAGTAGTGGACGATTTCTCATCCAACACAAACGAAAGGCACATGATATCGCGTTCTTCTCCTTGGAATGAATAAGGCGTACCAACCAAGATTTTGTGTTTTTGGATTGCCTCAATGGGTATTTCACGAAGAATCAACTCTCCGAGATAATCAGCCTGATGCCTAAACGGTGTGGTTACACCAATACTTTGCGAGTACTCGGGATCTAAGTGACTTTGAGACTCAACTGTATCCAGAATCAATTTTAATAGTTTCTCAGATTCATTTCTGTTGATGCCATTTTTTTCACGAACACCATTACACTGTATCACTTGGATATTTCGGAATTGGATCAATTCCGGATTTTGCGTCATAATACGAAGTGAAGCGTTGTAAAAATACCGATTGCTGAATTGAATGATATCGGGACGGCTCCGGTAATGCTCATCCAAGAATTGGACTCGTTTTTGTTCCGTTATCGTTTCCTCTGCAAGATCAAGAATACTCTTTGAGCGGTAGTCCAGTTGATCTGCAACTTCCGCACCCAGTCCTTCTTTCGAGGCCAGTATGGTTTGCTTGCTTCTAGCAAGAAAAGAGACATGTCGCAGTTGCTTTGGATCTCCGACAATAGCTACCCGCTTGGCCCGTTGCAGGATAGGCAGACAACTCGCAATATCACATTGAGTTGCTTCATCTATTATTGCCAAATCGAACATTTCCGGGATCAGCGGCATATTGTCGTGAATATCCGAATTCTTAGACATCCAAACAGGAAATGTTTTCAAGATCATCCCAATATCCAGTTTTGAAAGTATATCGCGCTGTTTTGCCCCTGTCCTAGCTCTGAGGGATTTAAGAAAATCTATCAATGTTTTTCGATTAGTCGCAAGCACCTCATGAATCCTCGCGTCTTTTCTTATTCCAATTCGTTTGATTACATCCTGATTCCTGTGTTCTATCCGCTGTTCGATCAATTTGATTAATGTGCCAAACGATTCTTCCCTGGAATTAATTTTTCGCTGAAGGAAAAACAGTCTGATCTTGCTAATCAGTTGAAATCCTCCTTTAGACAATTTTTTGAGGATCTTGGCGTACTCTTTCTCCTCTTCAGATCGTTTGTTAAAAACGGATTCGGATGCTTGGAGGTTTCTCTCAATGCTTTCAATGGAGTGAGTTAGTTCGATTATCTGCTTTTCACCGTAGCCTTGCAATGTAGCCGCTTTCTTCCTGCCTCGCATACCGCTCAAAATTGCTTGCAACTTAGTTTTCAATTCTGACAAATATTTCTTTCTCCCTCCACGAACAACGCTCGATTTATCACCAGAGAGTGTTTCAATTTTTTGTCCAATTACATCCACCGCATGATCTTTTCTTGAAGCTATCAAAACAGATTGTCCTCTTGCCATATGCTCCAACGCCATACATGCAATAGTGTACGATTTTCCTGTTCCGGGAGGTCCAATCACCAATGTAACTGGGTTTTGGGCACAGGATCTTAAAATGTTGCTTTGGGGAACACTCAAAACTGCTGGTATTTTTTCCAACTTTGTTTTCGTTTCGCTCGTACGGTCATTTAGCCCTGTCACACTCAAAAGCTCGCAAATTGGTCTGGAAAACTTATTTGCTTCAGACATGGCGGCTAGTTCTTCCAAAATACCACGACGCTCGATCGATCGCTTGATTAAAGAAACGCAAGCGGCGGGTAATAACTTTAAACCCTCGTTAACGGCTTGCTTTCGCAAATCTGTTGACGCTACCGCATCTGGGAAGAAAATCATTAGTGACGTATCGATATCACTGGCAAAATGTTTGAAGGAATCAACTATTGCAGCAATTCCCTCCGGCCTGAAAAGACCATCTGCCACCGCTTCAAAGATTTGCTCATGTAGAAGTGAACCTTTTTCATCATCTACAATGATTCTCTTAATCAACCCATAGTTAATTCTGAAGTTTGTTGCATCGAAAGATAGAAACGGAAAATCAGAAATCTTTTGAATTTTGGCAGGGAACACCACTAACGGCGAAACGGTTTTTTCACCTGTTTCTGGGTTTTTCCCCACTACAAATACCGATGTATAAACGAGTTCTTTCTCACGATCATAAATAATTGCAGCCTCATGTGCTGCACTTCCTGCATCTTTATCCAATGGGATTTGGTGGTCACCCTCGAACGCCAACTCATTCTTACCTTCAATGAATATCCGATGTTCAACTGAGCGTGAGAATACATTCAGTATTTCGACCCCACTACTGTCTGAAGAATAACATTCTCTCAGATAACGTATCTTTTGTCTTACATTAGTCACTGTCAGAAGTGTTCAGGTAAGAGAATTCAAGAGACCAAATTAGGGCAAAAAAAAGCCGCCCTTGCGGGCGGCTTAATGAGAACACACCAACTAATTATTTGCGACGGCGAACAAAGAATGCTGCCAGTCCCAAAACAGCCAACGCGATGGTGCCCGGCTCGGGAATCACCGTGAGGCTGAAAGCTTCCAAACCAGCCAAGTCAGCCGGCAAACCCGGGGGGCTCGCAGCAGAATTGCCAGGGGTTAGGCTCAACACATTGGACATGCCTGTTTCTGTTGCGGCGTCAAACGAGTCAGCACCTTTCCAAGCTACCACCTGAAAGAAACCGGCTACCGTGCCGCTTAATCCAGAATCAACAACACCGCCCTTAAAGTAACCGGCCTTGGTGCCTGAATAAAAGGCAACGGGGCTACCAACTGCGGCCAAGTTGTCGGCAGTCGTGCCTGCATACAACTGAGCAAAACCACCTTCGAGGTTAGCGCCAGATGCATCAGTAATGATCTTCTTGCTGGGTTTCATGTTGGTGAAGTTGATTGTACCCTGCGCGAATGCGGAGGTAGCGATCACCGTGCATGCCAATAATAGTACTAGTTTTTTCATTTTTTCTCTTGGTTTGGTTAGTGTACCAGAAATTACTTAACGATTATTCAGAAGTGCTGAATGAGCGAGTCCAGTTTGTGGCGGTCTCACGGAGAACCCAGAAACCTTCGGCAACGCCCACAACAGGGCCAGCTGCGTCATCGGTATCCCACTCTTCGAAGTCCGTATCGTAGGCGCTGATGCTGTAACCGGCTGCGCCGAACTGATAGACCGTCACAGCCTCGTCAGTTGGGAAGCCCAGATCAGAATCCAGTTTGCCTTCCTGCGGAACCTGGGAGCTGCGAATGGAGAATCCCTTGGGCAGCGCATTGCTGAGATCACCCTGAGGAACTTCTCCCACAAATGTGATATTCGCGGCTGCGTCACCGCTGTTCAAGACGAAGAAACCTTCACCCGGAGCAACGACTGCATCACCATCATCCCACTCTTCAAAATCTGCGTCGTAGGAGTTAATGCCAAAACCAGCGTCACCAAAGCTGTATACGGTCAGCGCGCCAGGGGCGGCACCAAAAACGTCTGAAACTTTGTTTCCACCGTTGTTAAGGGGATTGGCAACGATCGAGAAACCTTTTGGAATGCTCTTGTTGACGTATCCCACCGCATTGACAGAATAAACTTGAGCCGAAGCTCCAGCGATTCCCAATGCGCCGACAAATGCTGTTAGTATTAGTGCTTTAGTTCTCATTTTATTTGGAATGTTTTCCGTATGCGCAGCGAACTTGGCAGAAGTGTTGCGGGGCGTCAACCCCTTTTTGTAACTTTTTTTTAATTATTTTGAACACTCCCGCCGAGCGGCTGTCAGGGAATGTTTTGCCCTAAAGGGGGGGTGATGGCAACTTATTTTTTCATTTTCACCTTCTTTTTTGCTATTTTTTCGATCTCGCTTGCCAAATTGATGTCTTTTTCGGTCACTTTGCCCCCGGCATCGTGGGTGCAAAGGCGAATGGCGACGGTGCTGTACACGTTGGACAACTCCGGATGGTGATTGACCCGCTCGCAAGCGAAGGCCATTTCAGTAATAAAGCCGATGGCTTCGGTGAAGCTGCCAAGCCGGTAGGTTTTGCTGATCGCGTCATCGGCAAATGCCCAACCGGGGAGGCTGGCCAGTGCCTCTTGGATTTGGTTTTCGGTGAGTGGTACGCTCATACTTTCAAGTAACTGGCGGAGTGTCCACATATTGTGGGTTAATTTCAATACCCGATAAAGCCTCGGGCAGGCCAAGCGGCATTGACTTTCGCTTGGCCAAGCGGCAAAGGTGTCTGGCGTTTCGCTTGGCCAAGGGCTTGGCCGGCGTGACCCAAAACATTTCCCAGCAATGACAAATCGAATCCTCACTGGTGGCGCGATTGGCTTGTTGGCCGGCGTTCTGGCCGGTTGCGGCCCCGGCAACAAGCCGGTCGATCAAGGCACACCTAACAAGGTGTTGAACATTACGGTTGGCACCGAGCCGGAGGACATCGATCCGCACGTGGTCACCGGCGTGCCGGAGCATCACATCATCGTTGCATTGACGGAGGGGTTGGTCGCGGAAGACCCGGTTGATCTTCATCCGGTGCCGGGCACGGCGGAGAGGTGGGAGGCTTCCGATGACGGCACGGTGTACACGTTTCACCTGCGAGGCAACGCCAAGTGGACGAACGGTGACCCGGTCACGGCGGATGACTTTGTGCAGTCGTTCAAGCGCATTCTCACGCCGGCGCTGGCATCCAAGTATTCCTACATGTTGTTCGTGATGAAAGGTGCTGAGGATTACAGCCTGGGCAAGCTCAAGGACTTCTCGCAGGTCGGCGTTAAGGCGATCGACGAGCGGACGCTGGAGATCACGCTCAACTCCCCCACTCCCTACTTTCTTTCACTGATCAATCATTATACTTGGTTTCCGGTGCACATTGCGACGGTTGCGAAACACGATGGACTGACCCGTCGCGGCAGCGGCTGGACCAAGCCGGAGAATTTCGTCAGCAATGGCGCCTTCAAGCTGAAATCATGGAAGCTTGGCCGGAAGATTGTCGTGGAGAAGAACCCCGATTACTGGGACGCAGCGACGACCAAGCTGGACGAGATCCACTTTTATCCCATCGAGCTGGAGACCACACAGGAAAACGCCTTTCGCGGCGGGCAACTGCACAACATCTACAACCTGCACATCGACAAGATTGCTACTTACAAGAAGGAACACCCCGACGAACTGCGCATCAAGCCGCACTTGGCCTCCTACTTTTACCGGTTCAACGTCACGAAGAAACCGTGTGATGACGTACGCGTTCGCAAGGCCCTGGCTATGGCGCTTGATCGTGGCAGCATCACGAAAAACGTGACCAAGGGCGAACAGATGCCGGCGTTGTTTTACACCCCGCCAGGCGTTGCTGGCTACACGGCACGGGCACGGATCGAGGAAAACGTAGAGAAAGCCAGGCAACTGCTCGCCGAGGCCGGCTATCCCGACGGCAAGGGCTTTCCTTCACTCGAACTCCTTTACAACACCACCGAGGGGCACCGCATCATCGCCGAGGCCATTCAGCAGATGTGGAAGAAAAATCTGAACATCGACATCACACTGCAAAACCAGGAATGGAAGGTGTATCTCGATCGCCAACGTGAAATGGACTACCAGATCAGCCGCGCCGGATGGACCGGCGACTACCCCGACCCGAACACCTTTCTCGACATGTGGACCTCGTGGAGCCAGCAAAACCAAACCGGCTGGGCCAGGGACGATTATGACGCACTGATCCGCAAGGCAGCTGTCACGCAGGATCCAGAAGCCCGACTGGAGTTGTTCCAACAGGCGGAGGAAATCCTGATGGACGAGGTGCCGATCCTGCCGATCTATATTTACACCCGCGTGTACGCGCTGAATCCTGCCGTCAAAAACTGGCACGCGAACGTGCTCGACCACCATCCGTGGAAACATCTTGACCTCGAGGTGAAGGCCGACGAGTAACGCCGACACCCACCCGCCTGGCCAAGCGCTGACCTGATGCTCAAGTTCATCCTCCGCCGTGTACTGGAAACCATCCCGGTATTGCTCTGTGTGGCCGCGATGACGTTTTTCATGTGCCGCCTGGCCCCGGGCGGGCCGTTCGACGAGGACAAACAGGTGACCGCCGAGGTGCGCGAACTGTTGAACAAGCAGTTCAACCTCGACCAACCACTGCACAAGCAATTCATCCAGTACATCACCCACCTGCCCACCCTGCAGTCGTTCAAGTACCCGAACCGCACCGTCGGCGAGATCATCAGCCAAAAATTCCCTGTATCTGCCAAGCTCGGCTTTTTCGCAATGTGCATTGCGCTTGGTTTGGGTATTTTATTCGGAGTCATCGCCTCGCTGCGCCCCAACACGTACATCGACTACATCCCCTCGTCACTGGCAATGATCGGCATTTGCCTGCCGACATTCGTAATGGGGCCGCTGCTCATGCTGGTTTTCTCGCTGAAGCTCGGATGGTTCCCGGCCACCGGCTGGGGCGGGTTCAGTGGCGACCAGTTTTTTGCCAGCGACATGGTGCTGCCGTCGGTAACGCTTGGGTTCTTTTACGCGGCGTACATTTCGCGGCTCACGCGTGGCGGCATGCTTGATATCCTCACGCAGGATTACATCCGCACGGCCAAGGCCAAGGGCGCCTCCGGCCTTCGGGTCATCGTCAAACACTCACTTCGCGGCGGACTGCTGCCGGTGATCAGTTTCATGGGGCCAGCTGTTGCGGGTCTGATCGCCGGATCATTCGTAATCGAAACCATTTTTGCCATCCCCGGCCTTGGCCAAGACTTCGTCAAGAGCGCGTTCAATCGCGACTACACGCTCGTGCTCGGCGTGGTGATGTTTTACGCGACGCTGATCATCCTGCTCAACCTGATCGTCGACATCCTGCAGGTCACCCTTAACCCGAAACTCAAGTTCGACTAGCCGATGAACGATACCCCCACCAGGCCGGACGCTCCCGACACCGTCGAGAAAGGTGAGTCGCTGTGGGTCGGGGCGTGGTATCGGCTGCGCAAAAACAAGATGGCCCTAGCCGGCGGGGTATTCATCCTGCTGCTCGCCGGCCTGTCGTTCATCGGGCCGTTTTTTCTCGAAGGCGATTATTACACGAACACGGTGCTTGAGGATAAACTGACAGCGCCCGATGCAGAGTACACACTTGGCACTGACCACCTTGGACGCGACCAACTTGGCCGCATCATCAAGGGCGGCCAAATCTCGCTGTTGGTCGGCCTGGTCGCCACCTTTGTCTCCCTCACCATCGGTATCGGCTACGGCACCATCTCCGGTTACTTCGGTGGTAAGATCGACAGCGTGATGATGCGCATCGTGGACATCCTCTACTCGCTGCCGTTCGTCATCTTCGTGATTCTGCTCATGGTGTTCGCGAAAGACCTCGGCGACTCGATCGACGAGTGGTTCCGGGCGCGCGGCTCCGAATTCTCCATCTCCGGCCAGTGGAACATGCTGCTGCTCTTTGTCGCCATCGGTGCGGTGGAGTGGTTGACCATGGCTCGCATCGTCCGAGGCCAGGTGATGAGTTTGCGGCGCCAGGAATTCATCGAGGCATGCATCTCGCTTGGTCTGCCGACGCACCGCATCCTTTTCCGTCACATGGTGCCCAACATCCTTGGCCCGGTGATCGTTTACACGACACTGACCATCCCGGCAGTGATGCTGCTCGAGGCGTTCCTCAGTTTCCTCGGGCTGGGCGTTCAGCCGCCGACCCCGTCTTGGGGCCTCCTCATCAAGGACGGAGCCGACCGGATGCGTGAAGCTTGGTGGATGCTCGTTTTCCCCGGCGCCCTGTTTGCAATAACGCTCTTTTCGTTCAACTTCGTCGGCGACGGCCTCCGCGACGCCCTCGACCCCAAGACCTCAAAAGATTGAACCACTGAAAATGCCACTGCTCGACGTCAACGATCTTACGACCTACTTCCACACACGCAACGGCGTGGTGCGGGCGGTGGACGGCGTGTCGTTCCAGCTTGAGAAGGGCGAGACGCTGGGCATCGTCGGCGAGTCCGGTTCGGGCAAGTCGGTCACCTGCATGTCGATGCTCGGCCTCATCCCGCAGCCCCCGGGCCGCATCGAAAAAGGCACCGCCCACTTCGACGGCACCGACCTGCTCCACTGTTCGCAGAAGGAACTGCAAACGATCCGGGGCAGGCGCATCGCGATGATTTTCCAGGATCCGATGACCTCGCTGAATCCGTATTTGCGCATTGAGGACCAGCTCATCGAGCCTCTGCTCATTCACGAATTGGCCGACAAACAGTCTGCCCGCCAACAGGCACTTGCAATGCTCGACGCGGTGGGCATTCAGGATGCCGCCAGCCGAATCCGCGGCTATCCCCACGAGTTCTCCGGCGGGATGCGCCAGCGCGTGATGATCGCCATGGCCCTGATAACCAAGCCGGATGTCCTGATTGCTGACGAGCCGACCACCGCGCTGGACGTCACCGTGCAGGCGCAGATTTTGGAACTGATCAAAAAGGAACAGCAGGAGCTCGGCACCGCGGTGATTTTGATTACTCACGACTTGGGTGTTGTCTCCGGTTTCTGTGACCGCATCAACGTCATGTACGGCGGCAAGATCGTCGAGTCCGGCCCAACCAAAGAAATCTTTTATAACCCGCAACACCCGTACAATCGCGCCCTGCAAAACTCCATTCCCGCGCTGCAGGCCAAAGGTAAGGAGCTCTACACCATTCCTGGCATGCCTCCGGACATGTCCAAGCCAAGCGCCGGATGCTCGTTCGCACCGCGGTGCGAACACGCCACCGACCTCTGCACCAGCAAGCCACCCGAACTGCAGGACATTGGGAAGTCGCACACCACCGCTTGCCTGCGTGTGCAGGGCGAAAACCTCAAGCCGTAACCGATGAGCGACGCCTACCTCCAGATTAACAACTTGAAGACCCACTTCCCGGTGGAGAAAGGGATTCTGTTCCGCAAGGTCACCGGCACGGTCAAGGCGGTCGACGGCGTATCGCTGAGCTTGGCCAAGGGCGAGGTGCTTGGCCTCGTCGGAGAGTCCGGCTGCGGTAAGTCCACCCTGGGCCGCACCGTCCTGCAACTCATCAAGCCCACCGAAGGCACCGTCACTCTCGGCAACCGAACCCTCACCGATTTGGACGGGAAGGAACTGCGATCCGCGCGCGCCGATTTCCAGATGATTTTCCAGGATCCGTATGCCTCGCTCAACCCGCGCATGACGGTGTACTCGATGCTCGCCGAGGCGATCCAGGCTCATCGCAAAGTGCCCAAGGCCGACCTGGCCAAGGCGGTCGGCGCGTTGATGGAAAAAGTCGGCCTGGCTGCGCGCTTCATGCGCAAATATCCGCACGAATTTTCCGGTGGCCAACGCCAGCGCATCGCCATCGCCCGAGCCCTAGCCGTCGAGCCCGAGCTCATCATCGCCGATGAACCGGTCTCCGCACTCGACGTCTCCATCCAGGCGCAGATTTTGAACCTCCTCAGCGACCTCACGCGCGAGATGGAGCTCACGATGATTTTCATCTCGCACGACTTATCCGTCGTCAAACACATCTCCGATCGCATCGCCGTGATGTACCTCGGCCGCATCGTCGAGATCGGCCCGGCGACGGAAGTATTCGAGCACCCGCAGCACCCTTACACCAAGGCCCTCTGCAGCGCGGTGCCGATGCCCGATCCCGACAGTGAGCGCACCCGCAAACGCATCCTGCTACCCGGCGACCCCCCGTCGCCACTTTACCCGCCTTTTGGCTGCACATTCCACCCTCGTTGCTCTGTCGCTATAGAAGAATGTACGCTCTCTTTCCCAGATTTCTCTTCATTGAAAAACAACAATCATATGGCAGCCTGTATCCGCTTAGCCGATATTCATGCGGATACTGTGACCCAAAACAAGGCAGCTAATGAACTTCGCCAATCTAAACCCACCCCTAAACTCAACTTAGAAAACCACCGCGGCAGTCAAATTCTAACGTTTGGTATTTTGAGTTTGGTATGTTGTTCATATTTCACAGGTATCCCAGCTTGGAATATGGGCAAGCGGGATCTTGAGAAAATGAAGGCAGGAAGAATGAATCGAGAAGGCGAAGGCATTACCAAAGCCGGTATGATTTGTGGAATGATAAGCTGTATTTCCACAACTATCTGGATAGTTGTATGGATGCTTAAGGAGATACTTGAGTAAAAAATGAAAAAACATCTTACTCCTGTCCACCGTTTTTTCGCTTGGCCAAGTTTCGAGTCGCTGAAAAACGACGCTCACGAGGCCGCCTGCGTCCGCTTGTCTGAACTGAACGAGTAGCCAACCTTGGAGTTTCAGTCCTTCGCGGCAGCACTCTTGGAGTGCGCTCTCTGCACCGCTTTTAGAGACGCTGTGTAACAACAGATTCCCTTCCAGAGCTGCACAGTGTCCAGCATCCATGACGCTGCCGCGAAAAACACACACCTTGGCCAAGCGCCGGGCGCTTCTTCCATATCCTTGTGACTCCGCTGGTCAGTTTCTCCGGCTCGTATGCTTTCGGTTCAGCCATCAACCCTCAGTTTTTAAGACTGAAGGCTTTTTGTGGCAACAGTTAAAACGACTTGAAAACTGCGCTCAATGGGATGACGGTTCCCTCGCTATGAAATCGCAACTAGTCGCAATCGTCGCAGCCGTGGTTTTGATGGGGTGTGGGGAGTCGCAACAACTGGCTTCTGCACCAGAAACACACCCCACCGAACCGGTTGCTGAAGTATCAGTGCAGCTGTCGCCTCCCCCAAAAGTACAACTTGCTAGATCCGTTGCTGAAGCGCAGCCGAAACAGTTGGCTCCTCCAGTAGAAGTTGAGCCCGCTGAACCCGTTGCCGAGCCTGCAAAGCCAGAACCGCCGACAGCCAAGGCGCCGGAGCCTCCGTCAACCAGAACGCCAGACATCTCAATCACCCAAGCCGCCGAAACAGGAAACATCGAAGCCATCAAGCAGCACTTGGCTGCTGGCGCAGACGTCAACACGATGGCTGCTTCTTTCCATCGTGCGGCTTACGGCGGTCACAAGGACATCATCGAACTTCTCATCACCAACGGCATGGACGTGAATGCGAAAAATGATGCGGCAGAGACGTCTTTGCATCATGCGACAACCAAGGAAATCGCCGAATTGCTGATCGCCAATGGGGCTAATGTGAATGCGACGACTGACAGAGGGACAACACCCCTGGATTGGGCTGCTAATGACGAAATCGCCAGCCTCATCCGCAAGAACGGCGGCAAAAGCGGGGGGGAATGAAAGCTGCTGGTAACTAAACCAACCCGCTCCACCACTTGAACGCCTTGAGGTTCCGATTCAGCTGCAACAGTTAAAACGCCTTGAAAACTGGTAATACGACAGTGAGCGTTCGACCTCTTACAAGTTTATGAATTTGAGTTAAGGACAAAAAACAATGACTGAAAACAACCAAAATGTCGCGCTTGGCCCAGGCGAAGGCAAGATGATCCCATTGCCAGGGCACAAGGTTACACACAAGGTATCAGGCTCAGAGACTAATGGTGCGTATTCCATGCTGGAAGTTGAACTGGATGGTGACGGGCCGCCCCTGCACATACACAAAGCTGAAGATGAAGCTTTCTACGTTTTGGAGGGAGAGATTAATCTCCTGATGGGAGAACGTAATATTAGAGCAACAGCGGGTTCCTTCGTATTCGTTCCCAGAGGAACGATTCACACTTTTTCTCAAATTGGAGAGCAGCCAGCCAAGTTCCTCGTAACCTATTCACCTTCAGGATTTGAGCATTTCTTTGATGAAGCGGTTGATTTGGGTGTTATGGATTCAGAGGCTTATGTGGCCAGTGCAAACGCCTTAGCCGACAAATATAACATGGAGGTAGTGGGACCGCCCATAGGGCATTAAGACTCTCCCGAAGAAGGCTTTTTTAGCAACAGTTAAACGCCTTGAAAAACAGCATCGCGGGCATGAGTGTTCAGTCTTTTACATGCATATGAAAAAACTAGACTGGTAGACTGGAAATCTTACG
>ENA-OREN01003942-OREN01003942.1-marine-metagenome-genome-assembly--contig:-NODE-3942-length-13342-cov-5.331021_pt1 | contig 13342 bp, 13 predicted proteins | sample MGYA00248624_ERZ508555 | MGnify/ENA primary metagenome ERZ508555 (study PRJEB26222, sample SAMN06267773) | marine metagenome | isolation source: Saanich Inlet, British Columbia, Canada | place...
ACCTTTTAACGGGTTATTAATCAGAGCTTTTTTAATGCTACCGGCTAATACAACTCCATGCAAAATAATTTTTTTTGGTTTTCCAGCCTGTGCTTTTTTCTTGGCCAGGGCTTTCTTTGCCAGATCTGCCCTTACCTTTTTTTTGTTTTTCAGCTCAGATGATTTTGGTATTACAGCCTTTACTACCCATTCTTTACGATTATGTGAAAATACATTTCTCTCGTTAATAACACTGAAGGCTTCATTTTTAATCATCTCCTTTGCCTTAGAATCTACATTAACAGATTCAGGGTCAGGAGATTCCGTATCAAGCCTAGCTCCTGTTTCCTGAACATCTACTGTTTTTGACAACTCGGAAACGTCAGTTATGGGTATCAAGTAATATATTAACGAACTGGCTATTATCAATATCAGGACAACACCGAAGAGGGCTAAATTTGTCACATGTAATAAACACCTGGTACCATGTACGTTAGCAACAGAAACATGCGCTTCCGGTTTAAGTCGTTGAAATATTTTTTTGAAGTTCAATATTTTTTGTAACATTTTATATCCTATCTATGGCGAATCCAGGTTCCTGCCAGACCAGCATGCAGATGCTACCAGAATTACAGTTATCAGCAAACATGATCCTTCCCCTATAATGTTCCACTGTCGATTGAAGACCCACCTTTTTTTCTACTGCCTTTGCCTCTATCTTTGCGACTGCAGACAGTTTAATGGTAGCAGACACTCCTTTCGTACTAGTAAACCCTGTACTTTTTATCTTAAGATCATCTACGAATACGAGCTTTTCACTATTGTATTCAATAAGGTAAAGAAATTTTTGAAGTTTTGTTATCTTATCTATATCATTTATTTCCACTCTTGCATATACAAGCATTAAGTGAGGTTTGTCGTTTATGTTTTCAACTTTTTGTGCAGAGCTTCTTGATATTATAAGCCCACTCTTCCTTGCAACACTTTTAACATAATCCTGCAGTTTTGCCTGAGCCAAATCTTCTGTTTTAGACTGAATCAACTTCTCTTCATATGAGTTGTAGGTATCTTTTAATTTGGCTAACTGCGCCTCATATGCACCCTTCCTGCTAATCGCAATATTATATTTAGTAAACAACTCTTTCTTTAGAGCTAGTTTGTCATTCAGGTTTACAGACACACTATGAAATGGATTGAACGACAGCCGGTCACATATTATGACAATGAGTAAAACTATCGCAATAGACAAAAAAACCACAGTCCGTTTATTGAGTTTATTAAGCTGCTGTCTCATCATCGCTTTATACGCCCTTTAATCTTAAATTTTTCTTTACCGGTTTTATCCTTTACAACAGAAGAGGTAAAGCTTACGCCGTCAAATCGAGGAGAGTATTCCAGCAGCGTTAATACCTTTGCGCCTGACAAACCAACGCCCTCTATCTCAAATCCATCATTTTTTATGAGCAGATGCCTTACCCACGTATTATCCGGAACTGCCTTAGTAAGCTCGGCAACAAGATCTATCCGGCGAGAATTCTTCTGTACAACCTCGCTTATTTTATCATTAATTATTGAAGTAGTCTCAATTTCCTCTCTTATTCTATTTGATATCATTACACCGGGACGCAGTTCTTTAAGCATTACGTCGACAGCCTGTATGCTCTGCTCCTTTTTGTGTTTAAATATTCCAGGTAATATGAAAATAAAAGCAAGCACCAGCATTGAAAGGACACCCATTACTGCAAATTCCGGTATTTCTCTCTTAGCTTTTACCTTTAGTACATTAAATCTACCCAAACATTCCGATAATCCGTTTAGCGCAACACCAAGTGATTGTTTACTTGTATCCCAACATTCAACATTCATATCGTCTTCGCTGTATAAATCGGCTATTTCATCCTCTTCACATCCCAGGAATTTTATATCACCCGGCATATTCTCAAGAACCTTACTCTTTAACGAAACCTTATTTCTAACCAGTGACGTACCTACAAGTATTTTATCTACATATAAATTAAAAGTGTATCTATCCTCACATTTTTCAATTACAGCAGTTTTGCCATCGTCAACAATCGGAATGTAAGAGAGTGGAGAGATGATTACCCGGTCAGGCTTGAGATCTGACAACTCCAGTTTTAAGATAATGTCGTCCAGTTCTTCCTTTTTTATCGCGAAGATAAATACCTTTTCACCATACTCAGCAGAATTTGAAGGAAGGATGTCATAGTATACTTCTTCTTCAGGAAATAGAATAAAACTGTCCAGTTGGTAAGGAAGAGATTCCTTCAGCTCCTTGATATTCGATCCCGGCAACTCGATTTCTCTTACAATGGTTCTCTCTCTGGGCCATGACAATATAATATTTTTTGCCTGAAAGTCGTGAGTATCTGGGATTAATTGAAGTTCCAGAGGTTCCTTTAACAAAAAATCCTTGACCACTGTATTCTCAGAATTGGATTTCAGAAATTTCTGGGATGCTTTCGAAATAATCAGATCGTTCCCATGAATTGACAATCCGAAACTCTTAGGGAAAAACATTTGTATCAACTACCTCCCTCTGCGAAAAGTATTACCCATTCTATCGGTTCTACTAATAGCCTTCTATGTTACAATTCAGTTCATATCATATTTTGCTAAACCAGATAGCAGATCAACGTATACTGTAGCTTTTCTTTCATTGCTGCCCATGAACTCCACCCTGGGACCTGTGCCTCTTCCATTATTGTAGAATGTAAACTTCGAGATCTGATCATCATCAATTGCTAAAGGGTTTAGTACTATGTCAGATGGTATGTCAAACAATTGATCATCATTTCTTTTAAAGACGTTTTCCTCATAATCGATAGAGATAATGATGTCTTTTCGTTCCAAAATTGCATCCATATGTGTGTTCCTCAGGTAAGTTACAACTTCAGTAACTGCATGTCTGAACTTTGACGAGTCGATACCTGTTGTTATCCTGGGTACAGATATAACGGCACCAATCGTTATGATAACAAGAACGATTAATAATTCTATCAGAGTGAAGGCCCTGGAATTACTATCCTTATTTATCATTATTTTTCTATCTTCTTTAAAGATAAATATCCCTTACTCGTCCATACCCCACCAAAGATAAGATCGGTAGAATGGACCTCAGCCCAACCATCCTTTAGCACTGTATCCAATTCTTCTGAAAGGACAAGTGTCTTCATCTCTTTGGGCTCCAATCTTACGACAACAGGTTCTATATATCTTTCACTATTTTCGTAAAACTGGACCTTCACGTAATCCAAGTCTTCCGTTGGATTAATAATGCTTAATTGCATATTGCCGGAGAAATATGGAAGAATATAGTGAATTAAGTTTCTTATAGCGACATCTATCTGAGATGAAACTACGCCGTCAGTTACAGTTACAGCGCTATTTCCCTGCCTCTTGCCGAGCAGGTAAAAACTTATATAACCTGACTCATCAGAAACAGAATTACTGATATTAGTGGATACTATTTGACTGTCTTGTGAAACAATTTGAATCTTGTGACCTTCTATAGGATTCCCATCCTCGTCCAGAACCAATACATTCACAGACACCGTGTCAGTAACATCAAGCATTGTGCTCAATGGTGAAACAATTATCTGATCCCCTCCGGTAGCCGTAGAAGTATTGTTTTGCTCATCCGTCTCCGCATGAGCAAAACCACACCAGAATATCGTCAAAAAGAGCAAAAAAAGTATTTTAGAATTTATCAGCATAGGAAGTTTCCAGATATAATGTTTATGTGTTTAAATAATATCACTGTAGATATTTAAGTCAAGACAAACTTGCAACGGAGACATCAGAACTATCAGACAATAATCACAGTTTTGCATAAAAGCAATTACACCAAAAATCACAATAATTATAACTGATAATCAAATATTTTTTATTCAGGGTAAGCAGCATATATTTTATACTTATCACCCTCTTTCCCTACGATCAACTTATAATCATACCCGTGATGTACATTTGATTCGTTTGATCCTTTTTGCATACTACTTGATCCACTGGAGAATGCGCTTATCGTTATAAAGTCAGAGTTTTCTAGAGTTAAATAACGTTTCACATCTTCATAACTGTCACCAATCACTCCAAGTCCCCAGAAAATCTCCCTTAATTCTTCTGTGTCACTAATAGAACCATTTTCCTCTATATAAAGAGAGAGTTCATCTACAATATCATCTGGTAAACCGGGTATAGAACCAAGCACTTCCTTTGAGGCAATATTTACATTAACGCTGATTTCCTTACCACCGTATACGGTTATAAAATCATTTATATTCTCAAATATTCCTGATGTTACCCCTTTCACTAGAGTCATCTCCTCAATAGAATAGAAAGGAGCATCCTTTGTCTTGTAGGGATCAGGCAAGGATCCGTAATACCCGTCCTCAGCGCCATTAATATGTGTCAAATCATTGGGGTCTAACCAATCCAGTATTGAATCAGTAATAGTATCTGCATCAGAAAGGTCAACATCTCTTTTCTTGAGAAAGTTAACGAAAAACTCTCTATTATTATCATTTAAGCCATTTATGTTGATTTTTCCGTTTTCAGAGGAGAGATATACATCACAGTCTATACCGCCTATGGTCACGGAATATGGATTCTTGCCCGCGCTCCACTTATCATCATTGTGTTTGGTACTTTGTTCTGAGTCACTGTCATCATTATCAGTTTTTGCTCCTATAGGCGCTGCTCCTCCTGTTGGAAGATCCCCGGATACAACATCACCAGCTACTCCATGATCAGATTTATTATCTTCTGTTTTAGTACTTGAAACATTACTGTCTATTGACATTTTGGCAAAAGCGTAGAGAGATGCTCCTCTGGCAGCATATGAATCCTTTAGACTTTCAGTGCCGATAGATTTAAGCAAGATGGCCATCTTGGTATCTTTAGAAAAACCCAGTGCGACCATGCTGAGGATAACAACTGCCCACAATACAAAGATTAGTACATAACCATTACAGGAGCTATCAATTCCTGACTCTTTCCCTCTTTTGTTAACACTGCCTTTACGGCCTTTGGCAAACTGTTTTCTATCCATTCATCCTTCCATTCGAGAACAGACTCACTGGACGCGGAATCTGCATCCCCCTGCAAACCAAGATATTGAAATGATATTTTGCCATAACCATTAACAATCTCTACCACCTCACTGTCGCTAAACATTGAAACATTCTGATCTTTAAATGAGTCTAAATCATCACCTGGAACAAATCGTTTCTCTTTATAATTCAGACTGAAACCGTCATTGCTCTCCTCAATGTAATAAGAGACCAGCATCAATCCCAACCCGTAACTTCTTTCAAGAGAAATTGGTGTAATGAATACAATTCTATCTGAATCGCCGTCAAAAATAACATTTTTGTTAACTAATTCAGATCTCATTGATGTTGCTTGTTGGTGAAAAAATAGAAGTGCGCTATTGTCCCGGTATCTATCTTCGAGCCACTTACTCCCTCTCTCCATCTGGAAGAAACCTGTCCTTATAGCAAAGGACACAAGAAGTACCAATACCGTGCCAATAGAGAGGGCAATTATTAGCTCTAATAAAGTGAATGCGCTGATACTTGATTCTTTTTTATACTCATCTTGAAATAGTACAACTTCGTCTGTTTTATTATAATTTTTATTTATATAAGAACCTGCCCGTTTTTCCTGTAACGGGTGCTTACTTCTTCTCATCTAAAACCTACACTTGAAATGTCAACACCGTCAACAGACACAGTATAGAAATAGACATCTCTGTCAGATCCACTAAATCCATCAACACTTTTGTCTTCCAAACGCCAGTTGATATCCCGGCCCTCAATCTTACCCTGGATTACATTCTTGTCATTGCTCAGATCAAAACCAGCCTCTATCAGCCCAAGGAAAGATTGTTCACTCTTTGTGACTGCAATTTCCAGTCTTTCATCATAGTTGTTCATTTTTCCTCTAAGCATTGCGGAACTACCCAATAGTCTTACAAACATTGTTATTGTTACTCCTACAATAACAAGCGCAACGATAACCTCAATGATGGTAAAACCACGATCGTTTTGTTTCTGCATAACTATATTATTTCATTTCCTGACACACTCTCATTTCATACGATTTATCTTTCTATGATAAACACGCCCGCCCAAGAGTAATCTATCTATCCTTTTTTTGCATCACTGCTATCTGTTTTAATTTGTTCTTGAATTCCTGGGTTAATCTGTCTGCATCATCATTACTATTAATAATATGAGGTGTGAGCAGAATCATTAACTCTGTTTTAGTATTCGTTGAGTCCTGCGACCTGAACAATTTCCCAAGATAAGGTATGTCTCCCAGGAGTGGAAACTTTTTTTCTGTTAGTGTATCTTTTACATCAATAATTCCACCCAGGTAAATTGCATGGCCACTCTTGACAACCAGAGATGTCTCCGTTTTCCTTATTGTAAATGCCGGTGTATCCGGAACGGCAGATGCGGTTCCTACCTCACTGATTTCCTGTGAAACATCCAGTGTTATCATATTATTTTCACCTATTCGTGGAGTTACCGTCAGTATTTTACCAATATCACGATATTCTATTTGAGCTGTTGTAACGCCTCCACTTCCCGTTGTACTGCCCGATTGTACAGGTTCTGATGAACCTACCTGAATACTGGCCGTCTGTTCATCACGTACAAGTAAATGAGGTGTGGAAAGTATCTCGGTACTAGCCTGAGATGCAATCATATTGAATATGGCATCGATATCTCTGTTGAATGTAAATGATCTGATTCCACCAGCCAAAGTGTCTGTACTGCCGGAATCTGTAACACCTGCAGGCAATAGCGATCCTACCGCCCCTTTTGGGTTACCGCTTGCGCTGGGACCACCATACCGGAAAAAGACCTCCACTCCCATGTCTAGACTATCTGTTAATGTCACTTCCGCGACTATTGCCTCTATTAGAACCTGTTGTGGAGTTGCATCAATAGTCTGTATAATAGTCTTGATGTTTTGATAATCGGAAGGTAATGCCTTTATTATAATAGTATTTGTATTCTTATCAGCAATTATCTTCATGGCTTCAGTCCCTGCTTTAAGACCCTTTTCCGGTGGAGTAATCTTCTCTTTAAACATTTCTGTCAAAACAGCCACAGTGGTTTCAGCCTGTTCATGCTGCATCTTGTAAATATACATTTTCGGCTTATTCACCCCTATATGTATATCAATATTTGAAATCCATGACTCAATGGAATCTAAAAGCTTAGGAATGGAAGTTGCCACCATTATTTTATTTGTATCTTGGAATGGTATAAAAGATATATCCATTTTAGGTGCCTTTGTACTTGCACCAAGTGTTTGTGCTACCAATTCCAGGTCCTTGGCCAGAGTAACGGGGTCAGCGTACTTTATCTCATAAAATCTCATTGCCTTACCGGCAAAAAATGGGACATCATATGTAGCTATAACCTTTAACAACCTCCCCATGTTTGTAACATTATCGGAAATGACAATTGCGTGTGTATCGTTTGGTGCGATAACAAAGCCAGCCTTGGTTAAGAGCCCTCTTAGTGTCGGAATGATAGCCTGAGGCGCCACATGTTTTAATGGAACTAACTGAGTAATTACTTCCCGACCTCCGGGCTTAACGCTGCTGTCAAGCTGTACGATCCTCGCCTCACTCCTGGCTTCCTGTATGGGTAACACCTGGAAGATATTACCATCATTAACTATAGCAAATCCGTTTATATTTAGAGTTGCCTGTACGATATCCATCAGTTCGTTATCATAAAATTTCCCTTCTGTTCTAAGCGTAATCACTCCTGTAACTCTCTTATCAATGGTATAGTTCAACCCCATTATATCCCCAAGAATAACCTTCAATACCTCTTTTATGTCTGCATTTTGAAAGTTAAAAGTTATATCAATCTTTTTACCTTCGGGCAATTTCCCATAAATGGTTTCTGTTTCGACCATATTTTGTGGGTAACTAATCTCACGGGGAACATCCTTCTCTTCTTCGTCTTTAGTGATTTTTATTGGTGGTGATATTTCCCATTCCCATTGCCGACTCACATATTTATCCGTTTTGTCTTCACCTTTGACCGTAGCAACCTTCTTACTTTCCTTGTTCTTAACAGGAAGCATCTTGCAGCCAACTTCAATCAACAACATTAGCGAAAGTAAAATTAACAGGATATATCTTGTCATAAATCTGATCACACAAAAAAGTTTGTATTATTTTATTAACGTATCAAGCAAAATAATTCTGTACCAGAGAAACAAAACAGACATATCTTGCCTAACAATAGGACTTTACAAAAAAATACTATATTATTACCGTCTAAAAATCAAGGCAGAAAGCTCCACCATCATCTTATATCTATTTATCTACAGAATAGTAGTGCAAATTCTATCCTATAATTCTACACTTTCATACGAATTATGCCTGTTCGCACAGATACTTACTCAACAATTCTATTGTATCTTTGTCGTGCAACTTGTCCTTGCCATATCCTGGCACGGCTCCTTTCTCTACTGCGTTATCCATTTGATCTTTGTAATTGGTGATCATCATCAACGGCGACTTAAAGCGCCCATCAACTTTTATCTTTTCAATCAATTCCAGACCACTTTCCTGATCAAACGCTCCAATCCTGTTAATAATTACCAAATCACAATCCTGCTTTTCCAAGTGTTCTATGACATTCTTTAGCAGCTTTACCCTTGTTACATTTGTGGAAAAATTTTTCTCTAGCAATGAAGTAATTTGTGGGTTATCCAGATCACAATGACCAACTATTAATACATTTTTCATGAAAACAGCTCTCCTTCCCTCTTTATGTTAACAAATAGAGACAACTTTTATATCTATGAATAGCCAATATCATTTACATTATCTAACAAGTACCAAAATGTCAATACCTGCGCTATGTTTTTAACTTACATTTAGAAAAGTTTAAACTGTAAATAATGCATGATTATTGATAACATACTCAAGTTATTTAGAATAGAAGTTAATGTACGATAATATATTATGAGGGCGAGTCAAGTGGGGCAACAAGAAAACGAGCAGAAGAAAGACAATGAAGCAGGCAAGCAGCCTTCAGTAGATTTTATCAGAACAATTGTTACTGAAGACAACCGTACAAAAAAATGGAACGGTGAAGTGATCACTAGATTCCCTCCTGAGCCGAACGGTTTTCTGCATATTGGACATGCCAAGTCATTCTGCCTGAATTTTGGAATTGCTTCTGAAAATGAGGGTGGACGCTGCCACCTGAGATTTGACGACACCAATCCTGTCATGGAAGAATCCAGATACGTAGAGTCAATAAAGGAGGACGTTCGCTGGATGGGTTGGGATTGGGGCAAACATCTCTACTATGCCTCTGATTATTTCGACCAAATGCATGATTATGCAGTCCAGCTAATCAATAATGGCCTTGCTTACGTCTGTGATCTGAATGCTGAAGAGACGAGAGAATATCGTGGAACCATTACTGAGCCTGGCAAAGACAGCCCCCACCGTAACCGAAGTATTGATGAAAATCTAGATCTCTTCAAGCGTATGAAAGAAGGTGAATTCAAGGAAGGCTCCTGTGTGCTTCGAGCAAAAATAGATATGTCATCTCCCAATTTGAATATGCGGGACCCTGTTATGTATAGAATTCTACACGCTGAACATCATCGTACCGGTAATACATGGCACACTTATCCCACATACGATTGGGCTCATGGCCTGGAGGATTCTATTGAGGGTGTTACTCACTCTATCTGCACACTGGAATTTGAAAACCACAGACCGCTATATGACTGGTATCTTGACAAACTGGAAGTTCACCACCCACAACAGATAGAGTTTGCACGGTTAGAACTTACATATACAGTTATGAGTAAACGTAAACTTTTGCAGCTGGTGGAAGAGAATTGTGTTAACGGATGGGACGACCCTCGCCTGCCAACTATCAGCGGAATGCGCAGACGTGGTTATAGTCCGGAATCGATACGTGAATTCTGCAAGCGCATTGGCATAAACAAGATTAACAGCACAATTGACATTGCGCTACTGGAACATTGTGTCCGTGAAGACCTTAATAAAACATCTAACCGTGTCATGGCAGTATTAAAGCCATTAAAAGTAGTTATAGATAATTATCCGGAAGAAGAGGAAGAGTGGATGGATGCGGTAAACAACCCTGAGGACCCTGAGGCAGGTATCAGGAAAGTTCCTTTTTCGAAAGTATTTTACATTGAACAGGATGATTTTATGGAAGACCCTCCTAAAAAGTTTTTTCGACTGGCACCGGGTAGAGAAGTCAGGTTGCGGTATGCTTATTTTGTAACCTGTACGGATGTGGTCAAAGATGATAACGGACAGATCATAGAATTGCACTGCAGTTATGACCCTGCTACACGAGGAGGAAACGCACCTGACGGTCGTAAAGTCAAGTCCACTATTCACTGGGTGTCTGCATCACATGCATTGCATGCAGAAGTCAGACTTTATGACCATCTCTTTACCATGGAACATCCGGAAGACACAGCAGACGGAGAAGACTTCAAATCGAATCTGAATCCTGCATCACTTACTACACTTTCAGACTGTATGATTGAACCAAGCCTAAAAGATGCTCATGCACTTGACAGATTTCAGTTCGAGAGACTAGGCTACTTTTGTTTAGATGAGAAAACAACAAAAGAGAAAATAGTCTTTAATAGAACCGTTACACTACGAGACACCTGGGCAAAAATCCAAAAGAAGGGTCAATCGCCTAAATCAGGCAATTAAACACTTAAGTTATTCATTATTTGTACGATAATATAGTATTAGGGTGCCATCAATTTTTTCACACTATTTATGAATTATCTAATTTGAAAGGGCAAAGTAATGAACATTAAGGAGTTAGAAGGTGGTATCACGACAGCTTTAAACGAAGCCACAAATGAAGTATTTTCAACTATGCTAATGATGAAAGTCAAAACCCAAGACTCATTTGTAAAAGACGAAAAAAATGTCAGTACTGATCTGATCTCCTCTCTTCACTTCTTCGGCGACCAATATATGGGAAAGATTGCTATTTTTTCGTCTGCCGCAGTTGCATGCAATATTGCCAACTCAATGTTAGGCACAGAAACCACCGAAGTTAATGATGAAATCAAGGACGGTATGGGTGAACTTGTCAACATGATTGCAGGAGTTGCAAAAGTGAAACTTACAGACACACTTGGGGACATGCATCTTCTGACACCATGGGTAATCGCGGGAAGACATTTATCTATTGCTTCTTCAGATGGTAGTGACGTAGGTAGCAGCGATAGCGGTGCAGACTTTGCACTTGATTCTCAAGCCTCTTTTTCCTGGGTCATGACAAAGGTTGAGTATGATAATGGTGTGTTTCTTGTAGGAGTACAGCCTAATGCCGTCCCGGAAGAGAATAAAGCAGAATCTGTTTCAAATAAAGAAATAGAATCATTAAAAGAAGAGATAAGCAAACTTAAAGCTGAAATTGAGAAATTGAAGTCGTAGAGCTATTGTGCAGATGCCAATTCTTACTTCATATTACTTTCTTTCAAAAACACCGCTCTTCCCACCAGTTTTTTTGGCAAGATAAATGTCACCTATAAGCATTGATTTGTCTGCAGATTTGCACATATCATAAATGGTCAAAGCGCATACCGAGACAGCTGTGAGAGCTTCCATCTCAACACCCGTCTTGGCAGTTATCTTAACTTCTGCAGTGATTTCAATAGTATCCTTACTATTATCAGTATAATCTATCTTAACAGAATTTATACTTAGCGGATGACACATCGGGACTAGCTCACTTGTCTTTTTAGCACCCATTATGCCGGCTACGCGAGCAACTTCGAGAACATCTCCCTTTGCCACTTGCTTATCCATTATCAATCTGAAAGTTTGACTGTTCATGGTTACTGAGGCATGAGCCAATGCAATACGCTCAGTAACCTCCTTATTACTAACGTCTACCATTCTAGAAGCGCCATTTTCGTCAATGTGTGTTAAAGTTGGTTCATTCATTATTATAATATTGAAATAGAGTTTGAGCCCCGATTATCCGCCAATCTGATTCATTACAGCCTTGTTCTCTCCTGAATGTACGATTGGCTTCATCGTAGTTGCCTTTATAAACGATTCTGTAAGCTTTTCCGCTAATTCCTCTTCACTAAGACTGGAAGAACGCAATATATTTTTTATGTCAACCTCTCCTCCACTCAACAGACACGAACGCAATTTACCATCTGATGTAAGCCTTAAGCGATTACAAGTACTGCAAAAAGGTTTGGAAACCGCTGAGATGAACCCTATAGACCCCAAAGACCCCTTCATTCTGTAAATCGTGGCAGGACCTCCCCCTGCTCTCTCGTTAACTGGAACCAGTTCCCCAATCTCCTGTATTTTTTCCATAATCTCAGAGGATGGTATATATCTATCAGCATCAACCATATTCTTCCAACCGGAGGCCATCAGCTCAATAAATCTCAACTCGATGTTCCTCTCAAGGATATATCGAACAAAGTCCAGTATCTCATCATCGTTTTGACCTCGCATTATTACTGTATTCATCTTTGTGCCTGTGAAGCCAACCTTCAATACCTCTTCCACTCCATCAAAAACGTCCTGTATATTACCACCTCTTGTTATATCAGAAAACCGGTCTGCACGCATAGTATCCAGGCTAATATTCAACCTTGATAGCCCGCTCTTCTTCAATGCGTCCGCGTGCTCCTTCAGGTTAATTCCGTTTGTCGTCAATGCGATATCGTTGATACCTTCAATGTCAGAAATTTGCTTAATAAAAGAAGTAATATCTCTCCTGACGAGAGGCTCTCCTCCGGTAAGTCTTATTTTGTTTAAGCCAAGACTTACACCGTGTTTTATAATCTTCAGGATCTCTTCAAAACTGAGAATTTCATCCCTGTCGCTCAACTCTGATCCACCGGCCGGCATGCAATATACACACCTTAAGTTACACAAATCAGTAACGGAAACTCTCAGATAATTAATTTTTCTGGAATGCTTATCTATCATTTTATACTCTACAGATCCTGTTAATTTCCTACACAGCCTGAAGCAAAAAAATGACGTCTTCAATCTTGGCTATACTAATATAATAATCTATTAATTGTGCATGTACATCACAACAGGTCAGAATGCAGCTATTTTTTTTGCAATATCAATAAATGCTACAGAATTCTTAGACCCGTCTCCGCTAGCGGCAATAGCTTTCCCATCGTCACAACTGGAAGTTATCGCAGGATCAAGAGGTATCCTCCCAAGAAATGGAACCTTCATCTTCTCCGCAATCTTCTCCCCTCCGCCTGATTTGAACACATCTATCTCACCGCTGCAATG